>Ga0207866_1000734_pt1 | contig 41568 bp, 41 predicted proteins | sample HigsolmetaAR203D_FD_184835 | JGI IMG/M metagenome (GOLD analysis project Ga0207866, IMG submission 184835) | Ionic liquid and high solid enriched microbial communities from the Joint BioEnergy Institute, USA - AR20-3-D (SPAdes) (version 2) ...
CGGCCAGGAATCGCACGACATTGCCGAGAAACTCCCGATGCTGCCGCGCCCCCTCACGTGACTCCGGAAACGCCTTCAGGACCTGTTCCGCGGCGGCACGGTCGACGGCGAAGTTGTCCTTGCCCCCGAGCATGTAGTCGTAGATCCGGGCGATGTTCGGCTTATTGGCATCGACACCGGCAGGGGCACGCTCAGTCATCCACGTTCTCCTTGAGGGACCCGATGGCTCGGCCATGTCCGAGGCATGCCGTTGCGTTCACATATCGCCGCTTCGCGAGCGATAGTAGCGCTCCCGGACTTTCCTCCGCCGAAAATGCCGACAGTTTCGTCCGCACGACACTTACGCCGTCCGCCCCCACACGACCTGCCGGAGCGGGGGCGACCCGGCGCAGGCGAGGCAGGGCGCCCCGCCGGGGTCGTCGCGGAACGTCACCGGAGGCCGGATCCGGAGCACCTGCACGCCCTGCGCCGAATCCGCCGCGCACGGCCCCGCCGGCGGTGTCACCGCCTCCGGCCGGTGCGGGATCGGCCACCACTCCGGGGACCGCGGCGCCGAGTGGACGTCCTCCCGTACCGTCACCTGCCGGGGTTCCTCCTTCCGGGCCCGTGCGCGTACCACCTCGGCCCGCGAACATTCCCCCTCGGACCGTTCCATACGCCACGGATCGGGGCGTGATGGCGGCGTACCTGGCCGGCATCCGCCCTCCGTTCGGATCGCCGCCGGTCCGTGATCCTCGCCCGGAGGCATCCGCACGAGGGAGAGCCGCACCAGGGCGTACCGCCTCGCGCCCGGCGGGGCAGGCCGGGACATGGTCGCCACCGCGCTTCCCCGGTGGTGACGCACGGCCGCCACGGCGCCGTGGAACGGGGATCGGCACGGGACACGGTGAGCGTCGCGGTGGTCGGCCCGGTGAGTGACGCAGTCGCGGCCGTCGACCCTGAGGTGGCCGCAGATCGTGCGTAACCCGCCCGTGGGATGCGCCGCGAGCCAGGCGAGGTGCTCGTCGAGGAGCCGTTGCGCGGCCGCCCGCAGGAAGCCGAAGGGCTGGTGCCCGTGCGTCCATGCGCCGGACTCCAGCATCAGCTCGGGCAGGCCGAATCGGCACAGGCCGCGGGTGGTCACCGACCAGCCCGGATCGCCGGCACGCGCGGGGCGGCGGCCGGGATCGCCGCTCGCCGCGGAGGGAAGGCACGGCCCGCCGGGCTCGATCGAGCGTGCGGAGTCGCCCTGCGGGCCACTCGTGGACCCGTCCCGCACCGGAAGGCGGCGGTGGACGGGATGAGCGGCGGGTGTCTCGACGTGCCAGCCGAGCCAGTCGCCGATGAGCGGGAAGACGGCGTTCCCCGGCGGCGGTTCGGGGTCGGCGGTGACGATCCTTCCGGTGACCGGATCCTCGACGACGCCGCCGTAGGCGCCGGCGATCGCCCGGGCCGCCGCGCACGCGACGAACGCGGCCCTCGGATGCGCCGCAGGCGACGTCGTGCTCGACACCACGACGCGGGACGGCGAGTGGCGGGTGATGGTCAGCCGGGGCGTGCCGAGGGCGGCGGCCGCCTCCCGCCGGTGGGGGTGGGGCATGCGCCAGGGCACCACCGCGGACGGGTCGGCCGGGGCGCGGTCCACGGTGACGATGTAGCGTGTGGTGATCGCCTCGGGCACGGCGAAGGTGATCTGCATGACGGCCTCCTCGTGTCGGACGGCCATCAGCATGCGCCGTCGACCGTGCCCGCCGCGGAGCAGAACGCCATTCTGTGGATAACCGACGGGCATCCTCGCCGCAGAGCCCGGCCCGCCGGGGCGACGGCCCCGAAGCCGGCTGCGGCGGGACGCCCGGCGGGCGGCTCGCGCGGCGCACGCGGCATCCGGGCCTCGTGCGTCACCGATGCCCCTCACCACCATCGGTGACCCCCACCGCCGGAACGTCCGCCCGCCGTCGCCCGTGGCCGCGCTAGTCCTCGCGGAGGTCCTGGTCGACAGGGTCCCAGTTGACCGCGATGGGCCGGGGATACCGGCGGATCACCCCGGTCTTCCACGGCTCGTGGATGAACGTGCGGGGCAGGTGGCCGATCTCGGGCACGTACCGGCGCACGTAGTCGCCGTCGGGGTCGAAGCGCTTGGCCTGCCGTACCGGATTGAACGCCCGGTGGGGCCGGGTGTCGTTGCCCGTCCCGGCCAGCCACTGCCAGCTTCCGCAGTTGACCGCGACGTCGGCGTCGAGCAGGTGCTCGGCGAAGTGTTCGGCGCCGATCCGCCAGTCCACGCGCAGGCAGCGGGTGAGGTAGGCGGCGGCGATCAGCCGGGCGCGGTCGTGCATCCAGCCCTCCGCGGCGAGCTGGCGCATCGCGGCGTCCACGATCGGCATGCCGGTCCGGCCCTCGCGCCAGGCCGCGACGACGTCCTTGTCGTCGTTCCAGCGCCGCCCGCGCGGCCGGTACTCCCGGCGGTCGATCTCGGGGAAGGCCCTGGTCACCTGGTGGTGGAAGTCGCGCCAGCAGAGGCGCCGCACGAACTCCTCGCTCGCCGCCCCGGCGTTGGCGAGCTCGAGCGGCGACAGGCAGCCGAAGTGCAGGTACGGGCTGAGCCGGGAGGTCGTCTCCCCCGCGAGGTCGTCCTTCGTCTCGGCGTAGGTGTCCAGGCAGTGCCGCAGCCACAGCGTCATGCGGCGGCGCCCCTCGGTCTCGCCTCCCCGCAGCACGCCGTACGGCTCGGCCTTCGGCAGCGACAGCACGCCTGGATCCAGGCCTTCCGGAACCCGGACCACGGGTGGCGGCGGCACGATCGGGCGCCGCTGCTCGACCGACCAGGCCCGCCAGTAGGGGGTGAAGACGCGGTAGTGGTCACCCCCGTCCGGCCGTAGCGCGTCGGCCGGGATCACGGTCACCCCCGGGAACGTGCGGAAGTCGAGGCGCCGCCGCGCGCACTCGGCCGCGAGGCGCCGCTCCCGGCGCTGGGCGTACCTGGTGACGTCGGCGCTCACCCACACGGCCTGCGCGCCGACCTCGTCGGCCAGGCGCATCGTCTCGGCCACCGGGTCGCCGCGCCGCAGGATCAGATCGCCGCCACGGCGCCGCAGCGAGGAGCGCAGGTCGAGCAGCGCGTCGGCGAGGAACCCGGCGCGGCGGCGCGGGGGAAGCGCCGGATCGACCACGAACAGCGGGACGACACGGCGGGCACGGGCACAGGCGGCGGCGAGGGCCGGATGGTCGTGCACCCGTAGGTCCCGGTTCAACAGCACGATTACGGTGTCCATCACAGTCAGCCTGACAAAACCCGCGGTCGCCGACCGCCCTCATACGAAATCGGAAGCAGCGGGAATCGCCCATTCGCCGCAAACGGTCAGGTATCGGCGCGACGCGTGGGGCTCCTTCGTGACCGGCGGCGTCTCCCCCCGACCGGCCGCGTGTGCGGCGACCGGTCCGCGCGGCCGTGACGCCGCCCTCGTGCGGCCATGCCGGCAGGGACGCAACCGGCGCGTCACGGCCCGCGTCCCGCCCTGCCCAGTGCGCGGCATCCACGTCGCCGCGACCGCACGGAGACCGGGTACGGCTGCCGCACCCCGGTGGCCTGTCTCGCCGATGCCCAACCCGCGAGCGACACGGCCGCCCGCGGACCGGGCGTGCCCCGCGGCCGGCGATCCGCCGGTCGGCGGGGGCCGCGCGGGTTCGGACACGGCGGCCCGGAATCGCATGGTGGCCTGGGTGGACGTCCCCGGGCCCACAGGCGACGGTTCGCGACCGTCTTGAGTCACGCCGGACGACCGGCTTGATCGATCGGTGAGCACGAGGAGCACCGCCGGCCGCTCCAAGCGATGCGCGCAGTGCCACCGGCGGGTCTCGATCACATCCGTCGACGACACCGTGGCTTCCTCTTCGCCGTGTGCTCCGGTGCTCGAGTGGCTGCGACGCCGGGCATCCACGGCGAAGGTCGATCCTTGGCCAAACGACCAAGGGGTTTGTCCAATATGAGAGGGTTGTCCGTTTAGTCGGTTTTGACGAATACTGTTCGGGTGGAAGTCGACGACACGCTGCACTTCCGCGAGGTGCACGGATACCGGCGCGCCTTCCGGATGATGGGCGACGGTCCCCCGCTGCTGCTCATCCACGGCCTCAGCGACAGCTCGGCGACCTGGACCCCCGTCCTCCCACTGCTCGCCGAACGCCACCTCGTCATCGCGCCCGACCTGCTCGGCCACGGCGCCTCCGACAAGCCGCGCGCCGACTACGCCGTCGCCGCCTACGCGTGCGGCATGCGCGACCTGCTCGCCGTACTCGGCATCGACCGGGTGACCGTGGTGGGTCACTCGCTCGGCGGCGGCATCGCCATGCAGTTCGCCTACCAGTTCCCCGAGCGCTGCGAGCGCCTCGTGCTCGTCGGATCCGCGGGCGTGGGGCGCGAGGTCCATCCGCTGCTGCGCCTGGCGAGTTCGCCGCTCGCCGAGCCCGGCCTGGCGTTCCTCACCGCCCTGCCGGTCCGCTCCGCCGTACGGGCGCTGGCCCCGCTGCTCCGCGTCGGGCTGCGGCTCGGCAGGGACTTCGACTACGTGCTCGACCGGTACCACTGCCTCACCAGCCCGACCGCGCGCAAGGCCTTCCTGCGCACCCTGCGCGCCGGCGTCGACATGAACGGCCAGGTCATCACCATGCTCGACCGCTGCTACCTCACCGTCGGGATGCCGACCCTGATCCTCTGGGGCGCGCAGGACCACGTCATCCCGGTCGAGCACGCGTTCACCGCCCACCGGGCGATGCCCGGCAGCGAGCTGGAGATCTTCGAGACCTCCGGCCACTTCCCCCACCAGGACGACCCCGAGCGGTTCGCCAAGACCGTCGAGTCGTTCATCGCCGCCACCGCTCCCCAGGAGTTCGACCCGGCCCGCTGGCGCGCCATCCTGCGCCAGGGCCGTCCCCGCTCCCCCGAGGTCTCCAGCGGCACCTGACCGTCCCCGGAGCCGAGAGGCGCCCGCCGGGCGACGGCGACCGGCTGCCGGCACGCCCGGGGCGGGGCACCGCGCAACGCCGCCTCCGCAGGTCACGGCTTCGCCCCAAGAACCGGTGACCGGCGTGATCGGTACGTCGGCAACGTGCCAGCGATTCGCCAGTGGCGATCCCTAGCGTCTGTGCCGTACAGACGATCAGGAAGGAAGCCACCCCTATGAAGCTCCCCACCCGTCTGCTGTCGGCCGTCGCCGCGGCGACACTGCTCTCGCTCACCGCGGCCTGTGGCGCGGGGGCGTCCGACGGGGAGAGCCGCGCCTCGGCCGTGCAGGAGAACGCGACGGGAGGCGGCGGCGAATCGCGTTCCGCGTCGGGATCCGGAGCGGAGTCCGGCGCCGGTTCGGACGCCCGGCCTCAGGGCGGGGCGGACAGGTCCGAGATCTGCCGGAAGGCCCAGCAGGCGCTCCAGCGCTTCACCGACAAGGCGGCGTCGGCGATCGGCGACCACGCGGCCTACAACAAGGCCACGGAGGAGCTGAGCACGGAGCTGAGGGACCTGGCGGGCAAGGCCGACGGCGAGCTGCGGAGCACGCTCACCTCGATGGCGCGCGCGTGGGGCGACTTCACAATCGACACCTCCGACCTCACCCAGTCGGCGAACAAGCTGACCGAGGCGACCAGGCAGATCGGCGAGCAGACCCGCAACCTCGTCACCGCCTGCACCTGACCGGCGCGCGCCTCCTCCGGGCCCGCCGGCCGGCGATCGACCGGCGGGCCCTCGGCGTACCGGCGAGAGGAGGCTCAGCCCTTGTCCACGCCCTCGTTGGCGCCGCGGATGAAGTAGCGCTGGAAGATCACGAAGATGATCGCCACGGGGATGGTGGCGAGCAGGGCGGCACCGAGCTTGAGCGGGTACTGCGTGCCCGACCCGAGCGATCCGGTGACCAGGTCGGCGATGCCGCGCGGCAGCGTGTACAGGTCCGGGTCCTGCACCGCGACCAGGGTGTGCGGCAGCTCGTTCCACGAGCCCTGGAAGGACAGGATGGTCAACGTGATCAGCGCGGGACGGGCCATGGGCAGCACCACGGACCAGAAGATGCGGAACGTGCCCGCGCCGTCGATGCGCGCCGCCTCCTCCACGCTGGGCGGGATCGACTCGAAGAACTGCTTCATGATGAACACGCCCGCCGCGTCCGCGAGCAGCGGCACGATCAGCGCCGTGTACGAGTTGTAGATGCCGAACTGGTTCAGCACCAGGAACTTCGGGATGAGCAGCACCACACCCGGTACCGCCATCACGGCGATGATCGTGGCGAACACGGCCCCCCGGCCGCGGAAGCGCAGCCGGGCGAGCGCGTAACCGGCGAGCGAGTCGAAGAAGATCCGGCCCAGGGTGACCAGCACCGTGATCAGGATCGAGTTGCCCAGCCAGGTCGGCAGGTCCGTGGCCCAGAAGATCTTCTCGTACGCGTCCAGGGTCGGCTCGGAGGGAATGGGCGAGATCGGGTTGGCCGCGGCCTCCGGCTCGCTCTTGAACGAGTTCGCGACCTGGACCACGAACGGGTAGATGAAGATCAGCGAGAAGAAGACGAGCACGGCGTACCCGAAGAAGGTGCCGACGATCGTCTGGACCTCGCCCTTCCGCCGGACCGCTCTCACGTGGGTCGCGGCCACCTCACGACCTCCCTCCGCGCTCACGCAGCAGCAGCCGCTGCAGCAGCGTGAACACCACGATGATCAGGAAGAGCACGAACGAGATCGCCGCCCCCGACCCGTACTCGAAGTCGCGGAAGGCGGTGCGGTAGGACAGGTACGCGGGCGTCAGCGTGGTCTTGGCCGGGTTGCCCTGGCTCATCACGTAGATCTGGTCGAAGACCTGCCAGGTGCCGATCAGGCCCAGCGTCAGCACCAGGAAGAGCGTGGGCCGCAGCGCGGGCAGGGTCACGTTCCGAAACCGCTGCCAGCGGTTGGCGCCGTCGAGCATGGCCGCCTCCTCCAGCGAGACGGGCACGTTCTGCAGCGCCGCGAGGAACATGAGCATGAACGTCCCGGACGTGGTCCACACGACCAGCGCGATGATCGAGCACATCGCCACGCTCGGCCCGGACAGCCACTCCCACCACGAAAGGCCGAACGGACCGCTCTCCGTCAGCGCGGCCGGCGGATTGTCGATGTCGGCGATGCCGAGCCCGCTCAGCAGCAGGTGCAGCACGCCGCGGGAGTCGGAGAACCACGCCGGGCCCTGCACGCCGAACATGCCCAGCAGCTGGTTGATCACGCCGGCGTTGGCGAAGATGAACAGGAACACCACGCTGATCGCGACCGAGCTGGTCACCGAGGGGAAGTAGAACGCGGTGCGGAAGAACGTCTTGCCCTTCAGCAGGCGCGCGTTCACGACCAGCGCCAGGCCGAGCGCCAGCACGGTCTGCAGCGGCACCACCGCGATCACGTAGTAGACGTTGTTCCGCAGGCTGGTCATGAAGTCCTGGCGGGCCAGCCCTTCCTCGGTGAACAGCCGGGTGTAGTTCTCCAGCCCGACGACCTCGACGGAGGAGGTGAACGGGCTGCCCTGGCCGTTCCAGGCGGTGATGCTCACCCACAGCGCCATGAGGATGGGCAGCAGCACGAACAGCCCGATGATCAGCAGCGCCGGGGCGACGAAGAGCCAGCCCGCGACGTTCTCCCCGTCCCTGACGGACCGCCTGCGGCGCGCGGCGCCGCGGGCGCCGGTGAGGCGCCCGCGGGTGAGCGTCGCGTCGGCCATGACTCAGCCGCCCAGGGCCGACTGGGTGTTCTCCTGCAGGCGGGCGAGGATCTGCTTCGGATCCCCGTCCTTCAGCTTCTGCAGCGCGGTGTCGAAGTCGGCAAGGACGCTCTCCATCTTCGGAGCGTTGACCGGGCCCTGGGCGTACTCGGCACCCTTGACGAAGGCCGCGTCCTCGGGGAACTCCTTGGCGTAGGCCTCACCGGCCGCCTTGCGGGACGGCATGACGCCGAACGCCCGGGCGAAGGCCATCTGCTGGTCGACCGTGGTCATCGCCTCGACGAAGCTGATCGCCTGCTCCTTGTACTTGCTCTTGGCGGCGATGCCCCAGCACTGGGTGAAGGACAGCGTGCCCTTGCCCGCGGGCCCGGCGGGCAGCTCGTACACGGTGTACTTCACGTCGGGGAAGTCGGCCTTCATGGCGCCCTTGATCCAGTTGCCCTCGATCGTCATGGCGGCCTTGCCCTTGCCGAACGCCTCGCCGCCCCAGCCCGCGTCGACCGCGGACGGGTACACGGCCAGGCCCTCCTTGAGCAGGCCCTGGACGTACTCGAGGGCCTTGAGGTTCTCCGGGCTGTCGCCGGTGGCCTGCTTGCCGTCCTGGCTGATGATCCAGCCGCCGGCCTGCTTCATGAAGGCGCCGAGGCGGTCGCGGGTGTCGCCGACCACGAGCGGCGTGATCCCGGCGGCCTTCAGCTTCTTGGCGACCGCGGTCAGCTCGTCCCAGGTGGTGGGCACGTCCTGCTCGGTGAGCCCGGCCTTCTCCCACAGCTCGTTGTTGACCACCAGGCCGAGGGTGGAGAAGTCCTTGGGCACGCAGTAGTAGGTGCCGTTGTAGGTGAAGGTGGCGCGCAGGCTCTCGTAGAAGCCCTCCGCGTCGGAGACCTTGCTCGCGTACGGCTCGAGCGCGCCGACGCTGGCGTAGTCGGCGAACCGGCCCGCCTCCACGTAGAACACGTCCGGGGGCGAGTCGCCGGCGAACGCCTGGCCGAGCTGCTGGCTCATGTCCTGGGCGGGGATGACGGTGGCGGTGTTGCCGGTGGCCTTCGCCCACGCGGCCGCGGCCTCCTGGACCGCCTTGGTCTCGGCCTCACCCGACGAGCCGATCATGATCTGCAGCGAGGCGGGGCCGCTGCTCTGGGGGGTGCTCGCGGTGTTGTCCTCGAAGCCGCTGCCGCAGCCGGCGAGCAGGGTGCACGCCGCCGCGGCGGCTGCCAGGGCTGTGGTGGTCTTGCGTGTCATGGCCAGTTCCTGATCTTCGGTGTTACGTGGGGGGGTACGTCGTGTCGCGGACGACCAGGGAAGGCCGGAGCAGCACGGACTCCTCCGCCTCCGCCTCGCCGTCCAACAGCCGGGTGAGCAGCCGGACGCAGCGGGCCGCCGCTTCCTCGAGCGGCTGGCTCACGCTGGTCAGGCCGATCGCCCGGGCGACGGGCGTGTCGTCGAATCCGGTCAGCGCGAGGGGGCGGCCGAGAGCGCGGGAGGCCTGCAGCGCGCCGAGGGCGAGCGAGTCGCTGGCGCAGACCAGGGCGGTCGGAGCCGGATCGCGGCCGAGCAGCTCGCCGACCACGGCCTCCGCCTCGGCCACCCGGTCGGGGCAGGCGTGGTCGAGACCGGTGGTGTCCTGCCCGGCGGCGGCCATGGCCCGCAGCCAGCCCTGGCGCCGGTCGTCACCGACGCCGGAGCCGGCCGGCCAGCCGAGGAAGCCGATCCGCTCGTGGCCGGCCTCCAGCAGGTGCCGGGTCGCGTCCTCGGTGCCGGCCGCGCCGTCCACGTCCACCCACAGGTGGCGGTCGGGCGCGTCCCAGGGGCGGCCGAAGGTCACGAACGGCAGCCTCCGCTCGGTCAGCCAGGTGGTCCTGGTGTCCCGGTGGTGGGTGCCGGCCAGCACGAAGGCGTCCGGCTTGTAGGTGCCGAGCAGGTCCTCGTAGGTGGCGATCTCCGCATCGTCGTCGGCGGCGGTGTACAGGAGCACCCGGTAGCCGCTCTGCGCCGCGCTCTCGGTGAGCGCGTGCAGGAAGCGGTCGAGCACCGACCCGTTGATGCCGTCGCCGGTGGATTCGATGCGGGTGGCGATGAGCCGCGACCGTCCGGTGCGCATCTGCCGGGCGGCCTGGCTGACGCGATAGCCGAGGGCCTCCACCGCCTCGTAGACCTTGCGGCGGGTCTCCTCGCGTACGACCTCGGGGGTGTTGAGGACGTTCGACACGGTCTGCCGGGACACCCCGGCGTACTTGGCGACCGTGGCTATCGTCACCTTTTTCGCCATTTACGCCTTCTTGGTGGGTTGAACGATCAAATTGCTGTGCGGCATGATTTGATCGATCAAATTACGGAGGGATGTCAGGACTGTGCACCTTTGAGCGCGTTCTGTCAAGCCCTTGTTTCCATAGGACCCCCGACACCATCAGGAGATCCGCGTTCCCATGCCCGGCCAGGCCGACCCACCCTCCCGGCAACCCCTGTTGCACGACCTGGTGAGCACGATCGCCGCGCCCACGACCGCGCTCAGCGGCGCCGACGGCCAGATCAGGCACACCGGGGCCCAGGGCCTCTTCCACGCCGACCGGCGTGCCCTGTCGCTGGTGCGGCTGCTGGTGGACGGCAAGGAACCCGAACCGGTGAGCGCCGCAGTGGACGGCGCGTCCCGCACCAGGTTCGTCTCCCTGCCTCGCTGGCTCGACGGCGACTCCATCGACCCCACCGTCCGCGTCGACCGCACCCGTACCGTCACCCCCGGCGGCATGAGCGAGACCATCGAGATCTTCTCGGCCGCGGCGCGGCCGGTGACCGCCGAGGTGAGCGTGGAGCTCGGTTGCGACCTCGCCCCCATCGAGCGGGTCAAGGCCGGGAAGAACGGCACCGCACTGTCCGCCGAGGCCGCCGGCGACGGGCGGCTGGCCTGGCGCGCCGACGGCATCACCGTCGAGGTGCACGGGCCGGACGCGCACGCCAAGCCCGGCCCGACCGCCACCCTCACCTGGCCGGTCACCCTCGGCCCGCGGCAGCGCGTCACGCTGAGCTGGAGCGCCCGGGTCACCGACCCCGCCGCCGTGATGGCCGCGCCCTCCGGCGCCGTCGAATGGACCGACCTGCAGGTGACGGCGGCCGACCACCGCCTCGGCCGGCTGCTCGCCCGGTCGCTGGACGACCTGCGCGCGCTGCGGCTCACCGAGGCGGGCGCGCCGCCCGGGCACACCTTCATCGGCGCCGGCGTGCCCTGGTACCTCACCCTGTTCGGCCGCGACAGCCTGTGGACCGCCCGCATGATGCTGCCCCTCGGCACCGAGCTCGCCGAGGGCACGCTGCGCACCCTCGCCCGGCGGCAGGGGGTGAAGGTGGACAAGCGCACCGGCGAGGCCCCGGGCAAGATCATGCACGAGCTGCGGCGCGGGCTCTTCGTGGTGGGCGACTCGGAGCTGCCCGGCGCCTACTACGGCACGATCGACGCCACCCTGCTGTGGATCAACCTGCTGCACGACGCCTGGCGCTGGGGCATGCCCGAGGACCGGGTCGCCGGCCTGCTGCCCGCGCTGGAGGCGGCGCTCGGCTGGCTCGCCGAGTACGCCGACCCGGACGGCGACGGGTTCATCGAGTACATCGACGAGGACGGCCGCGGCCTCGCCAACCAGGGGTGGAAGGACTCCGGCGACGCCATGCGGTTCCACGACGGCTCCCAGGCCGAGCCGCCGATCGCCCTCGCCGAGGTGCAGGGGTACGCCTTCGAGGCGGCCCGGAACGGCGCCGCGCTGCTCGACGCGTTCGGCCGCCCGGGCGCGGTCCGGTGGCGCGACTACGCGGTGGCGATGGCCGAGCGCTTCCGCGAGCGGTTCTGGGTGGACGGGCCGCACGGGCGGCACCCCGCCCTCGCCCTCGACGCGGCCAAGCGGCCGGTCGACTCGCTCACCAGCAACATCGGCCACCTCCTCGGCACCGGCATGCTCAGCGCCGCCGAGACCGAGGCCGTCGCCACCCTGCTCGTCTCACCCGGCATGGCGGGCGGGTACGGCCTGCGCACGATGTCCGCCGGCGACCAGGCCTTCAACCCGCTGTCGTACCACTGCGGATCCATCTGGACGCACGACACCGCGATCGTGGCCGACGCGCTAGCCCGGGCGGGGCGCGGGCGGGAGAGCGCGCTGCTGGCCCGGTCCCTGCTCGACGCCGCCGAGATGTTCGACTACCGGCTGCCCGAGCTGTACGGCGGGGACGACCGCGGCAGCGCGCCGCGCCCGGTGCCCTATCCGGCCGCCTGCCGCCCGCAGGCCTGGTCCGCGGCGGCCGCGGTGTGCCTGGTGCGGGCCGCGCTCGGCGTCGAGCCCGACGTGCCCGGCGGGCGGGTGGCCTTCCGGCCGCTGCCCGAGGCGCCGTTCGGCCCGCTCACCGTGCGCGGGCTGCGGATCGCCGGGGCGGCCGTGGACGTGACGGTGCGCGCGGACGGCGCGGTCGAGGTGACCGGGCTGCCGCCCGGGCTGCGGGTGGAGACGCCGTAGCCGCCGTCACCCCGAGGCGCGCCGCTCGGCGGCACGGTGCTCGCGAAGCTCGAGGTCGATGAACGCGCCGACCATGGCGCTCCACACGGCCTCGGCCACCTCGGTCGCGAGACCGTGCTCGAGGGCGCGCCGGCGCGCCGCGGCGAGGACCTCCTCGACGCGTCCGGGGGCGCGCACCGCGCGCTCGTCCGCCTTGAAGCTCGCAGCGGCCTTCACCAGGCGCTGGCGGCGGGCGAGCAGCACGGTGAGCTCAGCGTCGATGGCGTCGATCGCGGCGCGGATCTCGGCGAGCGAGGAGGGTGCGTCGCTCTCCGCTCCGTCCACGTGCCGTCTGGGCGGGGTGGCGGGCCCGGAGGCCGCTTCGGACATGGCGTTCACCCTTCTGTGCTGTGCCGGGGGCACCACACCGGCGGCGGTCGGTCGTGCTCTGCCGGCCGGGCCGGGACGACGAACGGCGGACCCGGGCGCGTCCGGCGCGCCCGTCCCGGAACTCGGACCGGGTGCGGCGCCGCGCCGCCCCGCTTCCGGCGGGCGCGCGGCGTCCTCCCGGTACCGAGAACGCCGATCATAACGGCCGCGCCACGCCCCGTCAGGCGCGTTCCGGCCGGACCGCCCGCCCCGGATCCCCGGCCTGCGGCGCGGCCGTGGGAGGGCGTGAAACGAACGCGGAGTGATGCCCGCACCGCGCCCTGGCCGTAGCGGGGCACGTGAGCCGGAACGGAGACCGCGGCCGCGAGGCACCCCGAAACGGTGGGACGTCACGGGACACCGCGGGGGCGCGGCGCATCAGTACTCCAGGCCCCAGTCGTGCGGGCCGAGCACGTACCGGTACCCGTCGGTGACCAGCCAGCCGTGCCGGACGAGGTCGTCGAGGCTCTCCCGCACCACGCCCTCGTCGAGCTCGGTCATCTGCACGATGTCCGGCACCCGCGGGGCGATCCGCTCGACCGAGCACGAGGCGACCGCCTCGTACACGAACGTCTCCACGTCGGACATCGCCTGCACGTCACGGAGATCGTCGCGGGGCTCAGACACGCTGCCGCGCCCCCTCGCGAAGCCGCTCGGCGTCGATGTGGCGCTGCGGGTACCGCCGGAGGTACTCGGCCTCCAGCTCGCTCATGCGCTCGTTGTGGTTGCGCAGCGCGTCGTCCGAACCGTGCAGCAGGGTCTCGGTGCGCGTCTGGTGCAGCTGCCCGAGCTCACGCAACAGGTCCTCGTCGCTGAGCCGCCTCGGATCGATTCCCCTACCCATGGCGTTCGCCTACCCGTGGTGTGGATCGTCAGACCGTCGTGGGGTTGTCCCAGCGCTCGTCCGGAGCGCCGTCGTCCGCCTTCGCGTTCGGCGGGTCGGTCGCGGAGGGGGTGTGCTCCTCCGCGAAGTCCGGCTCGTCGCCCGCATCCGGGTCCAGGGGCCGCCGGTCCGCGAAGGACCGGTTGTCCGGTTTCGGTCCGGTCATCTTGATCTCCCCCTCCATGCCCTCGCCTCGCCCCTGCCCACCGACAGCCGGTTGAATCTCCGGGCGCGCCGCGGACGAGGGCGGATGCGGTCCTCCGGTACGGCGAGCCGCGGTACGGCGGGCAACCCCGCCGGAATAAGGCGTTGTTTGACCTGGTTTTGCCGGTTGTGAGTGACATGATCCGCGGCATCGCCCGGGGCGAGTCCCCGGTTCCCCTCTCCGTACTCGAGCTGGCCACCGTCGGCGCGGGCCACACCCCGTCCGAGGCCCTCGCCGTCAGCACCGAGCTCGCCAGGCGCGCCGAGGAGTGGGGCTACCACCGCATCTGGGTCGCGGAGCACCACGGCATGCCGGGCGTCGCGAGCTCCTCCCCGGCCGTGCTCATCGCGCACCTTGCCGCGCACACCCGCACGATCCGGGTCGGCTCCGGCGGCGTGATGCTGCCCAACCACGCGCCGCTCGTCGTCGCCGAGCAGTTCGGCACGCTGCACGCGCTGCACCCGGGCCGCATCGACCTCGGGCTGGGCCGCGCCCCCGGCACCGACCCGGCCACCGCGCGCGCCCTGCGCCGGGTCGACGTGGATCCGGACGACTTCCCCCAGCAGCTCGCGGAGCTCACCGCGTTCCTCGACGACGACTTCCCCGAGGACCACCCCTACCGGAACATCCACGCCATCCCCGGCGAGGCGAACGTGCGCGGGGTGGGCCGCCCGCCGATCTGGCTGCTCGGCTCCAGCGGCTTCAGCGCCCGCCTCGCGGGCCTGCTCGGCCTGCCGTTCGCGTTCGCCCACCACTTCAGCGCGGCGAACACGATCCCCGCGCTGCAGCTCTACCGGTCGACGTTCCGCCCCTCCGAGGTGCTCGACCGGCCGTACGCGCTGATCGGGGTGAACGCGGTCGCGGCCGACACCGACGAGGAGGCGCTGCGGCTCGCGCGCACCGGCGCCCTGTCGATGCTGCGGCTGCGCATGGGCCGCCCGGGCCCGGTGCCCACGCCCGAGGAGGCGGAGAGCTACCCGTACTCGCCGCTGGAGCGGGAGATCGTCGAGGGCTGGCTGTCCAACGTGGTGTACGGCTCGGCGGAGACGGTACGGCGCGGCCTCGACGAGCTGCGCGAGCGCACCGGCGCCGACGAGCTGATGATCACGACGAACGTCCACGGCGGAGCGGCCCGGCTGCGCTCCTACGAGCTCATCGCCCGGGCGTACAAGATGATCTGACCGGTGCGGCCGCCGCCGCGGGCGGCCGTGCGCCGCGCCGGGTGCGGCGGTCCTCCGGGGGCGATGGACCGGCGGCGCGGCCTGCGGCTCAGCGGTGCGCGGCGGAGTCGACGGCGAAGGCGGCCCAGACCACCTTGCCGGTGCGGAGCGGCGACCACCCCCAGGCGACGGCGAGCGCCTCCACGAGGTTGAGCCCGCGCCCGGACTCGGCGAGCTCGTCCTCGTGGTTGACGACCGGGGGACGGTCGCTCGGGTCGTGAACGGCGCACACGACGTGGCCGGCGTGGCGGAGCAGGCGGAGCCGGATCGGCCGGGGGGCGGCGAGCCGGGGTACGGCGTGCCGTAACGCGTTGGTCACCAGCTCGCTCACCACGAGCTCGACGTCGAAGGCGAGCGCCTCCAGTCCCCAGTCCCGAAGCGTCTGGAGCGTGAACTCCCGCGCCGTCCGCGCGCAGAGCCGGTCCGCGCCGAGGCCGTAGGCGCGCTCGACCACTGCGGGGTTCGGCTCGACGACCGCGCCCGGCAACCAGCCGGGGACGTGTCCCCTGGTTGACTTCTCCGCGGTCCAGGACAGCGGGTAGGCGGTCATTGCGGTCCCCGTGGCGTGAGTTCGGCGGGCACAGTCGGGAGACAATCTTCGTAGAAGACGTTTCCATATGCAAGGGACAGATGCACGTGCATCGGTCATGTACGTCCGCACGTTCGTGTGACCGAAACCCCGATCGTCGCGCAGGGTGACACCCGCCACGCCGCTCACCGTCACGCAGGCCGTCCCGCCACGCCCCGGACGGGGCCGTGGCCTGCACCTACGCGTTCCCTGTCCGAAATCATCGAATTTGCGGCGTTCGCCCCTCGGTGACGCCGCGTACCGGCCGCCACCTGCGATGTCACGCGGCGAATCGCCATGATCACGCCGTGGTGATCATCACATCCCCTTGATCCGGACACGAAAAAAGTTGGGTTTCGACTTGACCGATTTCCCGCCCGCCACGGGCTTGAGTGGCGTATCTTGCAAAAGCAACGTCGTCTGTACTTACATATGCACGTGCATCCGCATCGGGGTGAGACGCGATGAGCGAGATATACAACGGCATCCCGGCCGACCGGATCGAGGGTGTCGTGTGGCGAAAGAGCAGCCACAGCAACCCCAGTGGTAACTGCGTGGAGGTGGCGCGGCTCGCCGACGGCGGGTTCGCCGTGCGGAACTCCCGCCACCCCAACGGGCCTGCTCTGATATTCACGGCCGCCGAGGTCGCCGCCTTCGTCGCCGGCGCGAAGGACGGCGAGTTCGACGACCTGACCCGATGACCATCCCACCAATGGGGCCCGTCCGTGGGGGGCGGGCCCCATCACCTTTCCGCCCGCCCGCCCCGGCGATCGACCCGGCCGGACCGCGCCCCTGAGCCCTCCCGGCGGACGGCGACGACCCCGCTACCCGTCCCGGGCCGGCCGGCTCCGGCCCGTCACGACGCCTCGCCCGCCGCAGCGCATGCCGCGAATGAACCCCTTATCCGACCTGTCCGCCGCCGACCGGACCGAGACACGGACGCCGGCCGTGCCCGCCGCCGGGCCGTACCGCGCCGGCGGGTCACGTGGTGTCGTGCCGCTGCCCCAGCGGGTCCAACGGCTCCGCGGGGCGGAGCTCGGGCTCGGGCCAGTGCAGCAGCAGCATGGCCGCGTCGTCGGCGAGGGGGCAGCCGACGTGGCGGAGCAGGTCGGCGCGGAGCGCGTCGAGCGCCACCTGCGGGTCCTCCTTCGCGCGGAGGATGTGCGCCCGCTCCGGCAGCGGATAGAAGACGCCGTTGCGATTGCGCGCCTCGATCACGCCGTCGGTGTACAGCAGCACGCGGTCCCCGGGGCCGAACGGCAGGTGGAACGGCTTGGGGACCTCGAGCCGCAGATCGGTGAGCCCGAGCGGCGGCGACTCCTCGGGCGGCTCGGCGAAGAGGCTCGTGCCGTCCTTGTAGAGGATCAGCGGGGGCGGGTGGCCGCAGTTGATGAAGGAGATGGCGCCGTCGCCGGTCACCTCGGCGATGATCGCGGAGACGAACCGCTCCTCGTCGGGGAGGTGCCGGGCGAGCACCTGCTCGAGCCGCGACACCACGCCCTGCAGGTCGGCCTGGTCGTAGGCGGCCTGCCGGAACGTGCCCACGACCAGGGCCGCGGTCTCCACCGCCTCCAGGCCCTTGCCCTGCACGTCACCGACGATCACGCGGACGCCGTCGGGCGTGGTCACCACCTCGTACAGGTCGCCGCCGATGCGCGCCTCCGCGGCGGCGGACGTGTAGGAGAGCGCGACGTCGAGGTCGCCGGCCCGCCGGGGCACCGGCCGCAGCAGCACCCGCTGGGCCGCCTCGGCGACGAGGGTCACGTTGGCGAGCTGCCGCTCGCGCCGGATGCGTCCGGCGCTCGCCCACATGCTGGCGATCGTGACGCCGACGATGGCCAGCACGTTCAGGATGTTCCGTGGGGTCCACTCCTGTTCGTTGTACGCGACGAGCACCACGCACAGGGCGACGGCGAGCAGTCCGATCAGCGTGGTGCGCCGCACGGTGCAGGAGACACTGGCGAACGCGGGGCCGAGGGACAGCAACGGCAGGTAACCGACCCCGGGGCCGGTCACCACGTCCACCACGACCACCGCCCCCATGACCGCGAAGGGGAGCAGTTCCAGCAACCTCTGTGTCTTCATGCACGCCACCACGACCACGGCCGTTCGGAGGGAACGGCGATGGACATCACGTTTCGCCTCTGCCGCTGTACGCGCCGTTACCTGCGTGTGCGCTCGACCGTCACGGCGTTACTCCTCGATTCGACTGGGCGCTGGGCGACCTGCCGGGGCGGGGAACTCGCCCTCCGCCGGGTGGGAGGAAGGGGGACGTCCTCAGCGTACGCCGTCCGGCCGCGCCCGCAATCCCCCGCGACCGTGTGCAACCGACCGGGCATGACCGGGAACCGGCCGCGGGGGTGGGGTCGCGGCCTCCCGGACGGCCCGGCCGTACGGTCAGACCGCGCCCGCGTCGATGATCCGGTGGAACCGGCGGCTCAGGCCGGTCACCTGGAGCAGACGCCGCAGGCTGGAGGGCGGATTGGCGAGGGTGAGCCGGCCGCAGCGGGCCGCGAGCCCATCGGCGGCCTTGACCAGCTCCTCCAGTCCGACCAGGTCACAGAACGGCACGCCGGCCAGATCGAGGGTGATGATCGCACAGCGGGTCTCCGCCACCGACTCGATCACCTCGCGCAGCGGCCCGGCGGTGAGGATGTCCAGCTCGCCGTGCACCTCGATGACCGGGGCCCCGTCGGCTCCCACCCGGGTGACGGTGCGCAGCGGGATCGACGGCGCTCCGAGCCGCGTCGGCCGCCGCACGCTCGTGAACGAGGTGAGGGCCGCACCGTTGACACCGCGGACGGCGGTCACGCCGTCGTCCCCGAGGGGGATCGGGAAGCTCCCGTGAGTGGACTCCATATGTCAGCGCCTTCTCCGGCGTAGAGGGTTGTGTCGTCACCGACATCCAAACGCTCTCGCCCTTTATGTCTCTCGTTTTTGTGAAGAACGTTCTCGCTTCCCGCTTTATTCGGCCATAGGCGAAACGTGATCATGGTCGGGCGACGCACCCGGTTCCGCGGGGCTCTCCCCCGCACCCGGGACCGGCGCATCCAGGGGCGCGAACGCGCTGGTCACCGCCGTTCCCGCGGCCCGGCGGGCGGGGTTCGGACCGCCCGCTCTCCGCGGGCCGCGGGTGACCGAAATCACATCTTCCGGCCGCGCGGCACAGGGTACGGCACGGCCGGGCCGTACGGCCGCCGATCACCGTACCGCAGGGTACCGACGGTCCCGCGGCCGGGCCGTACGGCCGGGCGGTACGGCGGGGCGGCCGGTCAGCCCCGGTCGGCGGAGCCCGCCCGCGCCAGGTCCGCGAGCACCGAGGCGAGCGGCGGCCGTTCCGCGACGCTCACGTCGCTCACCCGGGCGCGGCCGCGCTCGTCCCGGTCGAACTGGAGCAGGGTGGCGTTGAGCGGCTCGGGCGTCACCACCCGGCCCTGGCGCTCCAGGCGGGACCAGGCGGTGAGCATGATCTGCGCGGCCATCCGGCCGAGCGCCGCAATGGACTGGTGGCGGTGCTCGCGGACGCCGAGGTCCACCTGGGCCATCGCGTCCAGCCCCGCGGCCTCGAGCAGGTCGATGAGCAGGCCCAGCTCGACGCCGTACTCGGTGACGAACGGCACGCGTTCCAGCACCTCGCGGCGGGCGGCGTACTCGCCGGCGAGCGGCTGCACGAACCCGGCGAGCTCCGGCCAGTAGAGGTTGATCATCGGGCGCGCGACGAGCTCGGTCACCCGGCCCCCGTCCCCCCGGTGCACCACGCCGTCGGGGGTGACGAGCGGCCGCTCGTAGCCGCCCTTGACGAAGACCACGCCGGGGTCGGTGAGCAGGGGGCCGAGCAGTCCGGTGACGAAGTGCGCGCCGAAGTTGCGCAGGTCGGCGTCGATGAACACGATGAGGTCGCCCTGGGCCGCGGCGAGCCCCTTCCACAGCGCCTCGCCCTTGCCGGACATCGGCGGCAGCTCGGGGAGCACCGCGTCCTGGTGGACGACCCGGGCGCCGGCCGCGGCGGCGACCTTGGCGGTGTCGTCGGTGGACCGGGAGTCGACGACGAGGATCTCGTCGACGAGTGGCACGGACTCGACGAGCTCGGCGCGGATCGTGGCGACGATGTCGCCGACCGTCTCCTGCTCGTCACGGGCGGGCAGGACGACGCTGATCGTGCGGTCGGCTCCGTCCGCGCGCTTGGCGGCGACGAGCTCGTCGGCGGTCCACTCGTCCGCGGACCGGTTGCGCCGCATCCACTCGCGGACCCGCGCCAGGTTCGCCGTTGACGAGGCGTCCAGGTCGAGGTGGGGATAAACCTGCAGCTCGTCGTCGATCATTTCGGCCCCCTGGGATCGCATGAAGAACTCTCTAGCGGGCCGACATCCCCATAATCAACCGTAATGAACGCCTAAAACTGAAACTTGTTCGTTGCAACCTCCTCCCCGCGCCACCAGGGCGGATGTGCGCGGTCCGACATGCGCCGGACACCGCGACACACCGCCGCTGAAATGCGTTACCGCGCGTCGAGCACGTCGAGGGTGAGCGCCGCCGACCAGCCGAAGTCGTGGCAGCCGTGGCCCTCCCAGGTGAACGGGTCGAAGTACTCGCGGAACCCCGACGTCGCGGTGACCTGGATGATGCTCTCCGCGAGCAGGGTGGCGAGCTCCGCCCGCCGCTGCCGCAGCCCGTGCCACAGCAGCCAGGCCGTGTTCACCCAGGCGGGCCCGCGCCAGTAGCGCGCCCGCTCGAACGCCGGCCCGCCCGGCGCGTAGCTCGGCGGCAGCCCGGCGTAGAGGCCGAACCGGGTGACCGCGGTGTCGATCAGGCGGTCGGCGATGTCGCCCGGCAGGTCGGGCAGGATCAGCGGGATCAGCCCGGCGACGCTGTCCACCGGCAGCGCCTTGCCGGTGAGCAGGTCGCGCGCGAGGAACAGGTTGCGGGTCGGGTCGAAGAGGCGGTCGATCATGGCCCGGGTGACCGCCTCGGCCTCCTCGAGGTGGGGGTACGGGTCGCCGCCGATCTCCGCCGCGATGTCGGCGAGCGCCGCCTCGGCCGCGCCGTACGCGGCGTTGAACAGCGGGTCGGCGACCACGAAGGCGTGCTCGTCGAGCAGCCGGTCGTCCCGGTACCCGCCGTCCCGGTAGGCGGTGGCGAGCGCGACGTAGCGCTGGTAGTCGAGGTCGGTCGGCCGCTCGTCCGCGGCGACGTGGGTGAGGTCGCGCCGCCGCTCCCGCAGCGGCTCGGCCGGCACCGCGGCGAGCGGCTCGTCCCAGGCCGGGCTGTTGTCCATGCCCGACTCCCAGGGGTGCACGATCGCCACGAGCCCGTCGCCGGCGGGCCGCCGGTGGGTGCGCAGGTACTCCTGCTGGGCGACGAGCCGGGGGTAGATCTCGCGGAGGAAGGCGCGGTCGGGCGCGAGCTGGTGGACGCGCCACGCGGCGAGCGCGTGGACCGGCGGCTGCACGATCCCCGAGGTGGCGGCCCGCGGCGCGGCCGGGGCCTCGTGGGACCGCCAGAAGGCGGGCCCGGGGAAGTACGCCTCCTCCGGCACCGACGGGCTGAACACGATGTGCGGGATCCTGCCGTCCCGCCACTGCGCGTCGAACAGGGTGAGCAGCTCCCGGCGGGCTCGTTCAGGGGCCCAGCCCGCCAGCCCGATCGCGATGAAGGCCGAGTCCCAGCTCCACTGGTGCGGGTAGAGCGTCCGCGAGGGCACGGAGTGGGTGCCGGTCCAGTTGGCCGACAGCACGCGCACGGCCGCTTCACGGAGATCGTCGATCGCGGGGGCGGCGACCGTGGCGGTGCGCGACGCCTGGGCACGTAGCGGCGCTGTCACAGGACTTCCACTTTCTTCATGACATAAGTGATGGGGCAAATGACGTAGCCCGACACACACTTTCGTCGCGACTACGCATAAGTGTGTCGTCCGGGCGGCGCCAAGGGGGAGCAGTCGTAGAATCCATGATTCCGGCGTGCTACACAAGGGTTTCCGGCAGAGTTCTATCGGCTCACAACGCGTCATTCTTCCTGGTCAGAAAGCTTACGGTTAACTCGGACGATCACTACTCGACCCCCCACAAGAGGGACATACAACCCCGCTTCCGCGCCACGGAACACCGGGTTTCCTGGAAAGTCCGGAAACACGCCGGAAATCGGATCATGGGTGCGGACGCCCCGCCGTACCGCGTTTTTCATCTGATCTTTACGTCGGGCACGCCGGTGCGGTACGGCGGGGCCGGCCCGGTCAGCCGTCGGCGGCCCAGCCGTGGCGGCGGCGCAGCACGGCCGCCACGCGCGCGAACCGGGCCCGGTCGAGCACCGCGCCCTCGCGCCGGATGTCGTCCTCGTCGAGCTCGTAGATGCGGTCGAGCCGCAGGTACGAGACGCGTCCCTGGCGGTCCCAGGGACCGGTGCCGAGCTCCAGCCAGTCCTCCGGATCGCGGGCGTCGCCGCCGCGGCTGGAGAGCATCATGCCGAGCAGCCTGCGCCCGTGGCGGCCCACCACGAGCATCGGCCGGTCCTTGCCGCGGTCGGGGTCCTCCTCGTACGGCACCCAGGCCCACACGATCTCCCCCGGATCGGCCAGGCCGTCGAGGTCGGGCGAGTATTCGATCGTCGCCGCCCGTGCGACGTGGTACACCTGCCGGACCCCGCCCCGCACCGGGCGCGGGTCCTCGTTGAGATCATGCACGCCCGGCAGCCTACGGAAGCGCGCGGCGGGGCCGCCAGGCGCGCCCGTGGCGGCCGGGGCGCGGGGACGCCGGACACGGCCGCGGCCCCAGGGCATGTTCGCCTCCGGAATACGCATAGGGTTTCCCCTATGAGTGGACACTTCGACGTCGTGGTGGTGGGCGCCGGACCGGGCGGGTACGTGGCCGCCATCAGGGCGGCGCAACTTGGATTGAGAACGGCGATCGTCGAGGAGCGCTACTGGGGCGGGGTGTGCCTCAACGTGGGCTGTATCCCCTCCAAGTCGCTGCTGCGCAACGCCGAACTGGCGCACCTGCTCACGCACGAGGCGAAGACGTTCGGCATCCGCGTCGACGGCCAGATCAGCTTCGACTACCAGGCCGCGTTCGAGCGCAGCCGCAAGGTCGCCGAGGGCCGCGCCAAGGGCGTGCGCTTCCTCATGAAGAAGAACAAGATCACCGAGTACGAGGGGCGCGGCCACTTCGTCGACCCGCACACGCTGCGGGTGACCGCGGCCGACGGCAGCAGCCAGACGATCACCTTCAACAACGCGATCATCGCGGTGGGCGCGGAGACCCGGCTGCTCCCGGGCACCCGGCGCAGCGAGCGGGTCGTCACCTACGAGGAGCAGATCCTCAGCGACAAGCTGCCGGGCAGCATCGTCATCGCCGGCGCGGGCGCGATCGGCGTGGAGTTCGGCTACATCCTCAACAGCTACGGCGTCGACGTGACGATCGTGGAGTTCCTCGACCGGATCGTGCCGCTCGAGGACGCCGAGGTCTCGGCCGAGCTCGCCCGCCGCTACCGCCGGCTCGGCATCAACGTGCTCACCTCGACCAGGGTCGAGTCGATCGACGACTCCGGCGACAAGGTGCGCGTCACCGTCTCCGGCAAGGACGGCACGCAGGTGCTCGAGGCCGACAAGGTGCTGCAGGCGATCGGCTTCAAGCCGCGCGTCGAGGGCTACGGCCTGGAGAACACCGGGGTACGGCTCACCGACCGGGGCGCGATCGACGTCGACGATTACTGCCGCACCAGCGTGCCGCACATCTTCGCCATCGGCGACGTGACCGCCAAGCTCATGCTCGCGCACACCGCCGAGGCGATGGGCGTGATCGCGGCCGAGACGATCGCCGGGGCGGAGACGATGCCGCTCGACTACGTCATGATCCCCCGGGCGACGTACTGCCAGCCGCAGATCGCCAGCTTCGGCTACACCGAGGAGCAGGCCCGCGAGAAGGGCTTCAACGTGAAGGTGGCGAAGTTCCCCTTCACCGCGAACGGCAAGGCGCACGGCCTCGGCGACACGGTCGGCTTCGTCAAGATCATCAGCGACGACACGTACGGCGAGATCATCGGCGCCCACATGATCGGCCCGGACGTCACCGAGCTGCTCCCCGAGCTCACCCTCGCCCAGAAGTGGGACCTGACCGTGCACGAGGTGGCCCGCAACGTGCACGCCCACCCGACGCTCAGCGAGGCGATCCAGGAGGCGATCCACGGCCTCGCCGGCCACATGATCAACATGTGACGGGCGGCGGCGCCCCCGCTCACACGTTCCCGATATCCCCGCTCGGCCCGTGCTCGGCCTCGGCCGGGCCGGGTCGACCGGTCGGCCCCGGCCGGGCCGGGGCGGACGCTCACCCCCGGCCGGGCCCGGCTCAGATCAGATGGTTCCGGAACCAGCGGGCCGCCAGCTCGGCGACGCGCTCCAGCGCGCCCGGCTCCTCGAACAGGTGGCCCGCGCCCGGCACGATCACCAGCTCGTGCGGCGCCGTCATGAGGCGGCCGGCGTCCCGGTTGAGCTCGATCACCACGTCGTCATGGCCGCCGACGATGAGCAGCACCGGCGCCCGCACCCGGGGCAGCGCCTCGGCCGCCAGGTCGGGCCGGCCTCCCCGGGAGACCACGGCGCGGACCAGGTCCGGCCGGGCGGCCGCCGCGCCGAGCGCCGCGGCGGCCCCGGTGCTCGCCCCGAACAGGCCGAGCGGCAGCCCCTGGGTCCGCGGCCAGGCGGCGAGCCAGTCGAGGGTGTCCACCAGCCGCCCGGTGAGCAGGCCGATGTCGAAGCGCAGCTCGCCGGTCCACGCGTCGCGGGCCTCCTCGGCCTCGGTGAGCAGGTCGAGCAGGAGCGTGCCGAACCCGGCCTCGTTGAGGTGGGCGGCCACGGCCCGGTTGCGCGGGCTGTGCCGGGAGCTGCCGCTGCCGTGCGCGAACACCACCAACCCGGCGGCGTCCGGCGGAAGCGCGAGATCGGCGTAGACCTCGGCACCGCTCAGCGCGATCGTCAGCGTCTCGATCGTCGCCTTCACCATCGCCCCCTGTGTACCACGTCGTCGAAGTCCCTGCGGTCGGGGCGCTCGATGGGCCGCAGCGGCCGGTCGGCGGGGTAGCCGAACGCCAGCAGGTAGGCGCACAGCCGGTCCTCCGGGAAGCCGAGCACCCGGCGCGCCATCTCCTGGTCGCCGACCGCCGAGTGACCGCTGCCGATGCCGAGGTCGACGGCGGCGAGCATCATCGCCATGGCGGCCTGGCCCAGGTCGAAGTACGTGTGCCGGCGTTCGCCCTCGTTCTCCGGCTCCGGGATGACGAGCGCGACCGTGGCCGCGGACTCGGCCACGTGCCCCGCGCCCTGCCACACCTTCGCCAGGTCGGCGAGCTGCGCCCGGTCGGTGACCACGACGAAGTCCCAGGGCTGCCGGTTGCGCGCCGACGGCGCGCGCCGCCCGGCCTCGAGGATGCGGTCGAGGTGCTCGGGCGGGATCGCCCGGTCCTCGTACCGCCGCACGTTCCGCCGCGCCCGGATCGCGTCCCATGTCTCCATGACTCGCGCCCTACCCCGCCCCTCCGCCGGGAAAACGACGGCCGTCCCACTCCCCGCGCTTGACCACGCCACCGGCGGGGCGCGGCGCGCCGGTGCAAGGAAACGACCAAGAACGTGGATCTCTCGCCGCGATCATCACGGCGGTGCGGGCGGGTACCGGGCGTCGCCCGACACGGAGGCGTGACGTCCCCGCCCGTGCCGCCGCCCGGCGACCCGGCGCCGGTCGCGCGTGGGCTCACCCGGCGTCGGCCGGCCGCGCGCGTCGCACCGCCGCCCGGGCGGCCTGTTCGATCCAGGCGTAGGCCCGGCCGGGCGCGGGGTCGTACTCCTCGCCGCGGATGATCGCGACGAGTCGCCAGATCCGCTCGGCGCGCGGGTCGTGCTCGTCGAAGTCGCGTACCAGCTCCTCGAGGGTCTCGCCGCGCAGCTCGAGCACCCGGTCGAGCACGGGCCGCGCCTCCGGGGCATCGGGGGCGATGCCCGCGTCGGCGGCGGCGAGCGCCTCGGCGACGACCGCCGTGTTGACCCGCCGCATCTCGTCCGCGTCGCGCGGCGTGCTCCAGTACCGCTCGCTCTGCCTGCGCAGGTTCTCCCGGAAGCCGCGGTCGGCGAACAGCTCGGCGAGCTCCAGCCAGGCGTCGAGCTGGGCCGTGGTGGGCTCCTCGGGGAGCTCGGGCAGCATGGCGTCGCGCATCGCCGACAACCACTCGTGCCGGGCCCGGATGTCGCCGCCCACCTCGTCGATGAACTCGTCGACGAGCGCGGCCATCTCCGCGGCGCCGAGCCTGCCGAGCGCGTGCAGGCGGCGCAGGTCCTGCTCGTCCGGGGCGTCCTTGCCGAGCGCGACGCGGAGCACGGCCCGGGTACGGCGCAGCGCCGCGAGCTGCGTCTCCACCGACCGCAGGTGCAGGGCGAGGACCTGCCTGAGGTCGCTCTTGCCGCTGATCGAGCGGATGGTGGCGAGGTCGAGGCCGATCTCGCGCAGCGTGCGGACGAGCTCCAGCCGTACCCGGTGCTCGTCGGTGTAGCGCCGGTAGCCGGAGCGGGTGCGCGCCGGGGCGGGCAGCACTCCGGTGTCCGAGTAGAACCTGATCGTCTTGACCGGGATGCCGGTGAGTTCGGCGAGCCGTCCTATCGAATATTCCACTTGAGTCTCCAGTAACTGGAGACTTTACCGTGGCCGCCATGGCGAAGAACAAGGTGGTCAGGGTCGTCACCCTGCACATTCCGGCCGGTGAGGCGGGTCCGGCGAACGTCGGCAAGGACCTCGGCCCGCTCGGCATCAACCTGATGGAGTTCTGCAAGCGCTACAACGCGCTCACCGCCGAGCGGCGCGGCTTCGTCGTCCCGGCCGTGATCACGGTCTACGAGGACCGCTCGTTCGACGTGGCGATCAAGCAGCCGACGACGGCGTCGCTCATCCGCAAGGTGGCGGGCCTCGACAAGGGCGCCGCCAAGCCGGGGCACGAGAGCGCCGGGGTGGTGACCACCGCCCAGCTGAAGGAGGTGGCCACGATCAAGCTCCCCGACCTCAACACCACCGACCTGGACAAGGCGATCAAGATCGTCGCCGGTACGGCGCGCTCGATGGGCCTCACCGTGGTCGACTGAGCGCCGGCCCGGCCCGGGTCACCGGCTCACAGGTACGAGGGGCCGGTGACGCGGTGCCGGAACGTCCACCACACCCAGGCCTGCGCGGCCACGAGCACCGGGAGGAGGGCGAGGATCACCGGCGCCAGCCAGGACCCGGACGAGCCCGCGTCCAGCGGGAGCCGCAGCCCGGTCAGCACGCCGACCACGGCCAGCGCCACCGCGGTGAGCGCGAAGGTGCGCACCTCCCCGGTGCCGCCGGAGTGCCCGGAGAGCACCGCGGCCCGGTGCCGCAGCGTGCCGCGCAGCCGCAGCGCGGCGAACGCCAGCCCGTGCGCCGCGAACAGCGCCGCGAGCACCGCCGCCGGGATGAGCGCGGGCGGCCCGGCGATGCCGATCACGCCGCTGAGCAGGGTGCCCCAGCTGAGCGCGAGGCCCCAGCTCCCGGCGACGATCACGCCGTCCCACCAGGTCTGCCAGCCGCGGGCCGGGATCCTGCTGCGCAGCCAGAGCCCCGCGTCGCGGAGCACCCAGGAGAGCAGCAACAGCACCACGCCGGGCTTCCCGGCGAGCAGCTCGCCCTCGAGGCGGGGGAAGAGCCCGGCGAGCATGCCCCCGGTCGCCACCAGCCACACCTCGTTGCCGAGGAAGAACGGCGCGATGGCGGCGAGCACCTCCCGCCGCTCGCCGGGGCCGCGCCCCAGGTACGGCAGCACCATGCCGACCCCGATGTCGGCCCCGGCGAGCACGAGGTAGCCGATCGCGAAGAACGCCAGCAGCAGTGTTTCCACGTGCACTCCCTCAGAAGGTCAGGGCCGGGTCGGGCCGCTCGGGGGCGGTGGGCCGCGGCGCGCCCCCGAGGCTCACCTCACCCGGCCCACGCCGGGCGGCCCGGGCGAGCAGCCAGTAATTGATCACGACGAGCACGGCGAACACGACGGTGAAGGCGATCAGGGAGAACCGCACCTGCCCCTCGGTCATCGGGGACATCGCGTCGGCCGTGGTGAGCAGGCCGTACACGGTCCACGGCTGCCGCCCCATCTCGCGGAAGATCCAGCCGCCGATCACGGCGACGAACGGCAGCGGGATCGCCGCGACGAGCGTCCAGTGCCACAGGCGGAAGCCGTACACCACCCGCTTGAAGAGCATGAGCGGCACGCTCCCCATCGAGAGGTAGAAGATCAGCCCGAACGCGGTGAGCATGGTGATCCCGCCGCCCGCCACCCAGCCCACCGGCGGCACGTAGTCCCCGGGCCCGTGCAGCGCGGTCATCTCGGCCTGCACCTGGGCGATCCGCACCGGGTCGGCGTTGAACGCGGCGGCCTTGTTCGGCTGGATCATGCCGAACCCGATGCCGCCGAAGGCCGCGGTGAGGATCGAGGCGGGCAGCGACACGCCGATCCCAAGCCGCAGCGACTTGCGGAAGAACTCCCGCTCGGCGGTACGGCGGGCGAGGTGGTACGCGCTCACCCCGGCCATGACGAACGCGCCGACCAGGAACGAGGCCCCGAGCACGTGCCCGAACGCGACGGTCGCCGCCGGGTTGGCCACCATCGCCCCGAAGTCGGTCACGTGGAGCACGTCGCCGTCGCGGCGATACCCGACCGGGTTCTGCATGAAGCCGTTGGCGATCAGCACCCAGAACGCCGAGGCGTACGCGGTGAGCACGACCACCCAGATGAGCGCGAGGTGCGCCCACCGGTTGATCCGGCCCCAGCCGAAGATCCACAGGCCGAGGAAGGTCGACTCGATGAAGAACGCGATCACCGTCTCCAGCGCGAGGGCGGCCCCGAACGCGTTGCCCGCGAAGTCGGTGAGCCCGCTCCACGACAGCCCGAGCTGGAACTCCATCACCAGGCCGGTGATGATGCCCATCGCGTAGTTGATGACGTAGAGCTGCCCCCAGAAGCGGGTCATGCGCATGTGCACCGCGCTCCGGCCGATCGTGGCGCGCGTCTGGATGACGGCCACGAGCGTGGCGAGCCCGAGCGTGAGCGCCACGAACGAGAAGTGCGCGCCCGCGGTGAGCGCGAACTGCAGGCGGGCGAGGTCGACGGTGTCCATGCGAGCAGCATCCGGGTACGGCCGCCGTTCGCGCGTCGTCCCGCGGTTGGCATTCGCGCTACGTCCCGGGTACCGGTCGCGGCCGCCCCGATACCGCCGTCGTAGTACGCCTCTCGGTCAGGTGCCGAGCCAGCCCGGGGTGACGAGCGCGCTCTCGTAGGCGAGCACCACGAGCTGGGCCCGGTCGCGGGCGCGCAGCTTGGTCATGATGCGGCTGACGTGGGTCTTGACGGTCGCCGGGCTGACCACGAGCTTCTCGGCGATCTCGTCGTTGGACAGGCCGCCCGCGATGAGCGCGAGGACCTCGCGCTCGCGTTCGGTGAGCGCGTTCAGCTCGGGGTCGGGCTCGGGCCGCTTCACCCGGGAGGCGAACTCGGCGATGAGCCGCCGGGTCACCGAGGGCGAGATCAGCGCGTCGCCCCGGGCCACCACCCGGACCGCGTGGATCAGCTCGGCGGGCTCGGTGTCCTTCACCAGGAACCCGCTCGCGCCGGCCCGGAGCGCGCCGTAGATGTAGTCGTCGAGGTCGAAGGTGGTGAGGATGATCACCTTGACCGCGTCGAGCCGGGGGTCGGCGGCGATCCGCCGGGTGGCCTCGAGCCCGTCGAGCTCGGGCATGCGGATGTCCATGAGCACCACGTCGGGCGCGGTCTCGCGCGCCCTCGCCACCGCCTCGGCGCCGGTGGCCGCCTCGGCGACCACCTCGATGTCGTCCTCGTCGCTGAGGATGGACCGGAACCCGGCGCGGACGAGCGTCTGGTCGTCGGCGAGCAGCACGCGGATCATCGCACTCCGTTCAGGGGTAGTTCGGCGGTGACCCGGAAGCCGCCCTCGGGCCGGGGCCCGGCCTCCACGGTGCCGCCGAGCGCCGCGGCCCGCTCGCGCATGCCGAGGATGCCGAGGCCGCTGCCCTCGGTGAACGCGGCCCCCGGACCATCGTCCGCCACCTCGATCAGGATCCTTCCGTCGTCGCGGGTGATGGTGAGGGTCGCCTCGTTCGTCCCGGAATGCCGGTGGACGTTGGTGAGCGCCTCACGGATGATGCGCGTCGCGGCGAGGTCGACCTCGACGGGCAGGCGGTCCAGCGGCCCGGACAGCTCGGTACGCACGTTCAGCCCGGACGACCTGACCAGCTCGTCCACCCGGGCCAGGCTGTCGGCCGGCGTGGTCGGCGCCTCCTCGTCGACCTGGCGCAGCGCCCCCAGCGTGGCGCGCAGCTCCCGCAGCGTCTCCTTGCTGATGTCCTTGATCGCACGCAACGCCCGCTCGGCGTCCTCCGGCCGTTTCTCCAGCCCGTGCAGCGCGGCCGACGCCTGCACGTTGATCAGGGACACGTTGTGCCCGATCACGTCGTGCAGCTCGCGGGCGATGCGCAGCCGCTCCTCCCCCGCCCGCCGCCGGGCCTCCGCCTCCCGGTTCTGCTCGGCCTCCCGGGCCCGCCGTTCCGCCTCCTGCAGGTACCGAGACCGGTTACGGCTCACGCTTCCGGCGGCGATCGCGGCGACCACCCAGCCCGAGATCATCATGAACGCGCTGTCGTCGACGTGCCGGACCTCGCCGGTCTCCCCCAGGCCCATCACGATCAGCCCGGTGGCCCCGACGGCGATCGCGGGCACGAGGTGGCCGCGCTCGGCGGCGGTGAACAGGGCCACGAACGGCAGGAAGATGATCGGAGCGTCCAGCGCCGAGTAGGGGTAGTAGGCGAGCGTCGCCGCCATCACGACGATCAGCGCGATGACCGGCCACCGCTCGCGCACCAGCACACCGGCCATGGCGACCAGCGGCAGCAGCACGTCGAGGGCGTTCGGCTGCAGATGCCGCCGCAGCAGCCAGGTCGCGACGATCCCGGCCACGGTGAGCCCCACGATGGCGAGGGACACCATCGTGCGCGCCGGGATCCTCCGCATACTCAGCACCGTGCCCGCATTGTCCACGGCTTACCAACCTATGGGCCATACGCCGCTGGTCGTATCCGCGCGGCCCCGCCGTACGACCCGCGGCCGACACGGCACTCCCCCGGCCGCCGAGGCACCGGGGTACGGCCTGGCGCGCCGGTGACCGTGTCATCCGGGGCGGTCACCCGGCGTACGGGCACGGTCGGCGAACCGCCGGAGGCGCAATTCCCGACGAGACGTGGAAATCGCGGCCGGTCAGCCCGAATGCCCGGCGGAACGCGGCCACGAGACCGCGATCAGAGCCGTCGAGCTAGGCCGTGAAGTCGAACTCGCCGTTGCGGACCCCGGCGAGGAAGGCGTCCCATTCGGCCCGGGTGTAGATGATCACCGGACCGTCAGGGTGATGGCTGTGGCGGACGGCGATGCGTCCCGTCCCATCCAGCACCGGACCGGCCTCGACGCAGTTGCTGCCACCGCTGGGGCTGAAGCTGCTGATGTGCCAGGCTACGGGAAGGTCGGGGTTCGCCATCGTTGCCGCCTCGCTACGTTGGCCGACTACAGTCCGTTGGAAATCGCCCTAATCAATTTCGCAGACTCGGAACCTGGAAGTCATGGGGGTTCGCACGGCGGAGTTCCCGGGCGATGAGCGTGCGAAGGCCGCCGCCGCGCTCGGGCAGCAGATTTGCGAACCACTCCGGTACGGAACCGCTCGCGGTCCGCGGCCGTGATCGAAGTCCTCATACTCGAGCACGAGTTGTCGTCCAGACGACCGCCCAGTTTGTGCCGATCACGTCCCGGGGCACGCCACGCAGCAGGAGCCGGGTGACGGCCTTCGGTCGGCCGGCCTACGCCTGGAAGTCGAACTCGCCGTTGCGGACCCCGGCGAGGAAGGCTTCCCATTCGGCGCGGGTGAAGACGATCACGGGACCGCCGGGGTTCTTGCTGTGGCGTACCGCCACCCGCCCGGATCCGTCCAACACCGGGCCGGCCTCGACGCAGTTGCTGCCACCGCTGGCGCTGTAGCTGCTGATGCGCCAGGCCACGGGAAGCCGCTCGGAATCCGCCATGTTCTCTGCCGCCTCGCGTCTAGGACCTCGCAAGCTTGTCCGCGGTCGCCCGGATCAGTTCGATCGACTCGGCCGAGTCCAGACAATCCCGGCGAATGCGGTCGTACTTCAGCATAAGCTGCTGGACGCCATTCGCCTCGATGTAAATGCTTCCGGCCGGAGTATCGGCATATCCGATTTCCGGATATGGCTCGGGCATTTCGAAGATGAGGAAGGAGCCCTCCGGGCTTGCGAAGGTCGTGGCGGAGAACGGCAGGACGCGCAGCTCGATGTTGGGATAGGCCGCCAGCTTGATCAGGTGCCGCAGCTGTTCCTCGAGGACGGCAGGACCTCCGGGCGCGCGGTACAGCACGCTCTCGTCGATGATCGCCTCGATCTGCGGCGGGTCGGGGGTGGCGAGGATCTCCTGCCGCTTGAGCCGGAACCGCGCACCTGAGGTGGAGATCGTGGCGGTGGGGTCGGCCCCGCGGATCACGGCGGACATGTACGCCGGGGTCTGCAGCAGGCCGAAGACCACGGAGACCTCGAAGGAGCGGATACGGCGGGCCCGGGACTCGAGCCAGGCGTAGTCGACGATGTTCTGGGCGAGGTTCCCGGTGTAGTTGTCCCACCAGCCGAGCTGCCACACGTCCTTCGCGAGCGCCAGCAGGGCGTCGCGCTGGGCCTTGTCCGCCACGCCGTACAGGTCGAGGAGCGCCCGGACGTCGTCGGGGCGGGCGGGGATGAGGCCGGCCTCGTACCGGCTCACGGTGGTCCCGTCCTTGCCCAGGTGCTCGCCCGCGTCCTTGAGCAGGAGGCCGGCGGACTCACGCAGCTCCCGCAACTGCCGCCCCAGCCATTGGGCGCGCAGCGTCATCCCACGCTTGACACTGATCGTAATCACCCCATCACGTTAGGACCATGGAGAGATTACTACGAGTCATGAACGCGTTGCGAAGAGTTTGAGGAACCCACACGCAGGCCTGCACGCATCTGCTAGTCATAGGTAGTCGTTCGATGACCGACTGTGCACAAAGCCCCACATAGCAGGGCAAATGCACGCGTCACAGGAGGTGAGGGCGTGATCGTGAGGCGTTCCCGGATGCCGGCGATCGTGTTCGGCGGTCTCACCGCGCGATGGCGAGGGTCCGGCCGCGGGTCCGGCACCGTCGCCGAGTCGCCCGGCGGGTCCGGCCCCGGCGGGTACGGCACGGCGGAGCGGCCGCCGAAGGCCGATCCCCGCTGGGAGCTGTTCGCGCTCGACGTGCTGTCGGCCGCGCCGATGGTGACCCGGCGGTTCACCGCGAGCCCGGCCCAGGTGCGCCCGGCGCGGGCGTTCGTGGCCGAGCTGCTCGGCGCGGGGCATCCCCGGCTGGACGACGCGATCCTGCTCACCGGCGAGCTCGCCGGGAACGCGGTCCGGCACACGGCCCGGGGGCACGAGTTCTCGGTCTCGGTGCTGCTCGGGGGCGAGGGGGTGCTGGTCGCGGTCCGGGACCACGGCAAGGAGCGGATCCCGCACCGGCGCGCCGCCGCCGAGGACGAGACCGGCGGGCGCGGCCTCGAGCTGGTGAACGCGCTCGCGGCCCGCTGGGGCTTCCACCGCGACACCGCGGGCGAGACCGTCGTGTGGTTCCAGCCGGCGGATCAGGATGCGAACCCCCGCCTCCGCTGACCACGGGCCACCCGCCGGGGTCACGCCACGGCTCGCCGTACCGGCGGCCTCAGGCGAGGACGCGGCCCAGCACCCGGGCGTACATGCGGGCGGGGCTCGGCACGGACGGCGGGTTGAGGAAGCCGGGGAGCACGGGCAGGTCGACGGCGAACTCCTGGAGGCGCTCGAACAGCGCGCCGGCGTCGGCCGGGCGGCACTCCGGCCGCTTCTCGAGCAGGTCGTCGACGAGGCGGGCGAGCTCGCGGGGCACGCCGGGGACGGACGGCGGGCGTTCCTTCACCTGCTTCTCGAACACCGCGTACTCGGTGGGCCCGGTGAACAGCTGCCGCCCGGTGAGCATCTCGTGCAGCACGCAGCCGAGGGCGTACAGGTCGCTCTGCGGCCCGGCCTGGCCGCGCTGGATCTGCTCCGGCGACATGTACGCGGGGGTGCCGAGGAGCTGGCCGGAGCGGGTGGACTGGGCGACGTCGGCGTCGCGGAGCATGGCGAGCCCGAAGTCGAGCACCTTGACGCTGCCGTCCGGGCAGAGCATGAGGTTCGTCGGCTTGAGGTCGCGGTGGCAGATCGACAGCGCGTGGGCGGCGGCGAGCACCGCGCACGCCTGCGCGGCGATCGCGGCGGCCCACGGCACCGGCAGCGGGCCGTACTCGCTCACCAGGTCGGCCACGGTGACGCCCGCGATGAACTGCATCACCTGGTACAGCCGCCGCTCGTGGGCGCCGAAGTCGTACAGCGTGGGCGCGCCGGGATGCTCCAGGCGGGCGAGGATGCGGGCCTCGCGGATGAAGCGGCGCTCCAGCTCCTCGTCCGGGACGGGCAGGTGGAGGATCTTGACGGCGACCTTGCGGTCGAGGTGCTTGTCGTGGCCGCGGTAGACGGCGCCCATGCCGCCCTGGCCGAGCGGGAAGTCGTCCAGCTCATACCGGTCGCCGATGACCATCCCGCCCCTCCCCGTGAACTCTCGGGACAAGGTACACCGTCAGTTGCGCGGCCGCAGAAGCCCGACGGAGAGCCCGTCGAAGCCGAGCCGGATCAGCTCCTCGCCCAGCGCCGCGGTCTCGCGCAGCGTGTCCTCGAGGAAGACCAGTTGCCGGAAGGCGCGGCCGTACGCCTGCTGCTCGGCGAGGGGGAGCCGGGGGATGCGCGCCCGGCGGGCGTCGAGTCGGCTGGAGCCGGAGTGCCCGCGCGGCGGGTTGAGGTGCCCGGCGAAGCGCAGGAACCCGGCGAGGAAGTGCGGGTCGAGCTGCTTGCGGTCGACCCGGTAGAGGCTGAGCTGCGGGCCGAGTACGGCGCCGCCCTCGGTGATCACGCGCGCGGTCACCTCGCCGGTGACGCAGCTGGTGACCACGTCGTCCGGCTCGACGGTGACGAGCCCGGCCCCGCGGAAGGTGCGGCCGGACGGCGGGGTGCCGAACGCCACGTCCTCGGCGGTGAGCACCGGCACGTCGCCGCGGTCGACGATGAGCCGGAACGGCGCATGGTGGATGGTGACGAGCCCGGCCTTCGCCAGCTCGCCGACCGTGGTCGCGGGCAGGTCGGCCCGCTCGGTGAGCACGTCGATGTCGGGCACGCCGGCGGCGAGCGCGGCGGACACCTCGCGGAACCGGTCCCGGGCCGTGGCGAACGCCGCCGCGAGGTCGAACCCGGCGTACGCGGGCCGGTGCCGCGCGGGGCTGAGGTCGACCTCGTCGTCGAGCAGGTCGATGATCCGTACGGCACGGCACCCGTTCGGCGGCCGCACGCCCTCGGGGTCCTCCCGGTAGGCGGCCCAGGCGCGTTCCAGCACGTCGAGGTCGCGGCCGGGGTCGGCGATGAGGATCTGGGAGGGCGGCCGCTCCCCCACGTCAGGGCGGCGCAGCAGCCACAGGTCCGGCCCGCCGGGCTGCACCGTGGCGACCATGCGCAGCGCGCCCGCCCGCAGCAGGTTGGCGCGGATGCGTTTGCCCGCGCGCCGTCCGGCCGCGGTGCCCGGCATGAGAACGGCGACGAGCCCGCCGGGCCGCACGTGCGCGAGGCAGTGCTGCACCCAGGCGAGCTCGGACTCGCCGCGCGGGGGCAGGCCGTACTCCCACCGGGGGTCGCCGATGAGCTCCTCGTAGCCCCAGGCGCGCTCGTTGAACGGCGGGTCGCAGATCACCGCGTCGGCGCGTTCGCCGGCGAAGCCGCCGGCGCGCAGCGAGTCGCCCGCGACCACCCGGGCGGGCACCTCGCGCAGCAGCAGCCGTACCGCGGTGATCCGGGCGGCGCTCGTGCCGATCTCCTGGCCGATCAGCCGCAGCCTGCCGGGGGCGTGCCGGTCGGCGGCGAGCAGCAGGGTGCCGATGCCGCAGGCCGGGTCGAACACGGTGCCGCCCTCGGGCGCGACGAGGCGCACCATGAGCTCGGCGAGCTCGGCGCGGGTGACCGACAGGCGGCGCGAGTGGGTCTCGGCGTAGCGCTCGCAGAGGTACTCGAACGCCTCGACGTGCCCCTTCTCGGCGGCGAGCGAGGCGAGCGAGCGGACGAGGGCGGCGTCGTCGATCGGGTCGCCCGGGCCGCCGGGCAGGTCGGGGCAGGCCGCCTCGACCGCGGCGGGGAGGCGGGCGGTCAGGTCGGCGCGCCGCTGCAGCCGCCGCCAGCCGGACGGGTCGCGCCGCAGGTAGAGCAGGAACGCCCCGGCCCAGGCGACCGTCTCGCCCAGGCGCAGGTCGTCGGCGTGGGTGCGCAGGCCCTGCCAGACCCGGTCGGCGAGGGGCACGTCGTACACCTTGCCGTTGCGGCGCAGCCAGCGCTCGACCTCGCGGAGGGAGAACAGCGGGCTGGAGGAGGTGCCGCCGACCGGCCTGGGGAAGTCGTCGTACCGACGGCGCCAGTTGCTCACCGCCGCCCGCCCGACGCCGGCGAGCCGGGCGATGTCGCCCGCGTTCACGGTAGCGTCGTCCGTCACTGTCTTCTCCTTAGCAACTACGCCGGGCGCACCGCGATCCGTCGAGCCTGCTTAGCAGCCCAGGTTAGTTCACAGAAGCCTAAGGGTCTACAGCGGACTACTTGTGAAGTGGCTCAACCAAGTGATTTACTGCCCCCATGGCAGAGACAGCGCGGTACGCACTTCGCTACGCGGCCGGCTCCGACGTCGGCCGCCGACGCGAGCAGAACGAGGACTCGGCGTACGCCAGCTCGCGCTTGCTCGCCGTCGCCGATGGCATGGGCGGACACGGCCATGGGGAGGTGGCCAGCTCGGTCGCCATCGCGGCGCTGGCCGCACTCGACGACACGTTGCCCGAGCGCGGACCGGAGGGCATCGACCTGGTCGCCGCCGTGGAGGCGGCGGTGAAGAAGGCCAACATGCGGCTGCGCGAGATGACCGGGCGCGATCCGTCGCTCAAGGGCATGGGCACGACGCTCACCGCCATGCTTTGGGACGGTACCCGGTTCGCCCTGGCTCACGTTGGAGATTCGCGCGCTTATCTGCTTCGAGGGAACGTCCTCTATCAGATAACCCAGGACCACACGCTGGTCCAGTCCCTCGTGGACGAAGGCCGCATCACGCCCGAGGAGGCGGCCGTGCACGCCCGGCGGTCGATGCTGCTGCGCGCGCTGGAGAGCAGCGGCAACGTCGAGCCCGACCTGTCGCTGCGGGAGGCGAAGGTCGGCGACCGCTACCTGCTCTGCTCGGACGGGCTCACCTGCGTGGTCGGGCCGCAGCAGCTGTACGAGGCGATGACCCGCATCGCCGACCTGAAGGAGCTGGTCCAGCGGCTCATCGACATGGCGAACGAGGCGGGCGGCCCGGACAACATCACCTGCGTGGTGGCCGACGTGGTCCAGGTGGACGAGTCGAGCGAGATCGACGACACCACGGAGATCCGGATCAACGTGGGCGCGTCGTCGGAGTACTCCCACCACATCGACTGAGCGCACGCCTCGCACTCGCGCCCCACGTGGCCGGCGTGTCCGCGGTGCGCGCCTCCCCCGCGTGTACGGCACGTGCCGTACGCGGCGGCCTGCGGCCGTCCGACGCCCACCGTACGGCGTGGCCGGGCGTGCCCCGGGCGGGCGGTAAGGGCGACCACACGCGATGCCGCCGTGATTGCCGGCGGACCCGGCGGCGATGCGGAGGCAGGCCGGCCGGGTCGCGTGCCCGCGTACCGGACGCGCTGGGTCACTCCGGCTTGCGGCCCACCCCGACGGCGAGCCAGCCGGACGGCGGCGGCTCGTCCTCCGGCGCCCGCCACACCGCGCCGTCGGTCATCCCGGGTTCGACGAGCTCGAACCCCTCGAAGAAGGTCGCGATCGTGGCGCGCGGGCGCAGCACGAGCTTGTCGCGCAGGTTCTCGAACGCGGCGGTGAACTTGCGGGCCGTCTCCGGGTCCTGCCCGTCGGCGGACATGTGGGTGAGCACGAGGTGGCTGCCCGGGGCGAGCTTCTCGGCGAGCGTGGTGACGATGCCCTTCGGGTCGTACTCGTCGGCGACGAAGTGGAGGATCGCGACGAGCAGCAGGCCGACCGGCTCGGTGAAGTCGATCAGCGAGGTGAGCTCCGGGTGGCTGAGGATGCTCTCCGGCTGCCGCGCGTCGGCCTGGAACACCGTCGCCGTGGGCAGGGCGTGCACCTCGGCCCGGTAATGCGTGACGACCACCGGGTCGTAGTCGACGTAGACCACCTTCGCGTTCGGATCGACGCCGTGCACGATGTCGTGCACGTTCACCCGCGCCGGCATGCCGCACCCGATGTCGATGAACTGCCGGATGCCGGCGTCGAGCAGGTACCGCACGGCGCGGCGGAGGAACCGGCGGTTCTCCGTGGCCGGGGTCACCCAGCGGTCCCGGCCGAACAGGTGCCGGATCTTCTCGAAGACCTCGCGGTCCGCCGGCAGATGGTTCTTGCCCCCCGTGGCCGCGTCGTAGATGCGGGCGATGACCGGAACAGCCGGATCGAACTCGGGAAGGGCTTGCTCCTCCCTCACGCACACCTCCCTTGACGAGCGCCGTCGAGCAAACGCCGCAGGCCGATGAGCTCGGGACTCATCGGTCTCCCCTCGATACCGGCGGCCTCGGATCCGTGCAGCAGCCGGCCACCACCTCAATTGGGCGGTAATCACGCATCGGCCCTGATTTTCCCATAAATGATCCTATGCCGGGGTAACACCGACATAGCGGGGGGTGACCTTCGGCGCGATGCAGGACATTCGAGGAGTGAACCGCACTCACGCGGGGCGCGCGGGGCCGCGCGACGGCTCACTCCCGGCGCACGCGGCGCCCACCCGGGGCTCAGGCGGCACAGACCTCCCTCGCCGCAGAGAGTCCGAAATATACGACTTTGCCCCATTCTGTCGGTTCCCAGTCCCAGAAATCGGCGAGCGCCGACACGATCGCGAGGCCCCGCCCGGACTCGCCGTCCGCCACCGACCGCGCGCAGCCGATGCCGCGGCCGCCCGGGTCGTGCACCTCGACCCGGAGCTGCGCGCCGAGGTCGACGAGCACGAGCAGCACCGGCTTGCCGGGCACGCCGCCGTGGATCACCGCGTTGGCGACGAGCTCGCTGGTGAGCAGAACCGCGGTGTCGACGTCGACCGGCATGCCCCAGTCGGCGACGGCGGCGGCGACCGCGTCGCGCGCGGTCGCGACCGAGGAGAGCGCGGGCTCCAGGCAGAGCGTCCGCGACAGCGGAGCGCGCCGCAGCCCGGTGCGCGGCGGGGTCGGCATCACCGTCACCGTGCCGCGCCCGGCCGCGCCGGCGGCCGCCTCGCGGCGGCCCGGTACGACGCCCCGCACCCCGCGGCCCGCCGTACCGCCACCCGTGGTCACACGTCCGGCCCCGACCGGACCGCGGGAGCGCCCGCCCATGTGCTCGTTCACGCCGGGAACCTCCTGTCGCCGCGGGTCCGCCCCGAGCGGGCCGCACCGGCGCCGGGCCGATGCCGTCCACTCGGTGACGCCTCTTCCATTTGACAAAAAGTCAGAACGTTAGTCAAACGAAAGTAAAGCCGGTTCGGTTCACTTGACCGGAAGGCGATCCCAAGAAATTTCTTGCCGCTCCACCTGCGCGGATACCCGCTCTCCCATACGCATCATCGGCACCCCGAATCCCCTCTCCCCCATCACGAATCCCGGTCACCGCTGATTTCTCCAGCGTTTTCCAGCACCTTTCCCGGTCGATTTCACGACCGGCTCGGCAACCCGCCGGGACGCCCCCGGGGGGCAGGGGGACGGCGCGGCGACCGGCGGGGGCGCGCCGCCGCCCGGAGCCTCCGAGGACCGCGTGCGGACGGCCTGGCCCCCGGGTCGCGGAGGCCGCGGCCAGGGCCGACCCCGTCGCGATCTTGGCCATCGGATACGAGAGGCTATAGACCGGATTGTGGCGTTAGGGGGGGATTTGACGGTTCGAGGAGTACGGCCGGACCGTTCCCGGCCCGCCGGGATGCTCGCCGGGCGCAGGCTCGTGCTGCTGGCGCACGCGCTGCTGATCCAGGCGCTGACGTTCATCCTGCGGCCGACCACGTCCTACCGGGCGCTGGAGCTCGACGTGCCCGCCGCCTGGCTCGGCGTGCTGTCCGCCTCCTTCGCCGTCGCGCCGCTCGCGCTCGCCCTCCCCGTCGGGCAGGCCGCCGACCGGTTCGGGGAACGGCGGGTGGCCACGGCCGGCGCCGTGCTGGTGACCCTGTCCGGCGTCGCCTTCCTCGTGCTCGGCGGCCACGTCGCCGGGCTCGCCGTGGCGAGCGCGCTGTTCGGCATCGGGCACCTCGGCTGCGTGGTGGGCCAGCAGGCGCTCGTGGCGAACACCACCGACCGGCGCGGCTACGCCACCGCGTTCGGGCACTACACCTTCGCCGCCTCGCTCGGGCAGGTGGGCGGCCCCATGCTCATCGCGGCGTTCGGCGGGGACCGGGAGATCCCCGACACCCGGCCGATCTTCATGTGGAGCTGCGTGATCGCCGGGGTGCTCGTGGTGCTGTCCACGCTGCTGCCGCGCGGCAACGCGCAGGAGGCCGCCAGGAGGGAGGGCGGCCCGGGCGGGGTCCGCGCCATCCTGCGCACCCCCGGCATCCCGAACGCGCTCGTCACCAGCTGCGTGGTGCTCGCCGCCGTGGACATCGTGCTCGTCTACCTGCCCGCGCTCGGCACCGAACGCGGGCTCGCGTCGGGCACGATCGGCGTGCTGCTCGCGGTGCGCGGCGTCGCCGCGATGGGGTCGCGGCTCTTCCTCGGCCGCCTCGCGGAGGCGGTCGGCCGCCGCAGGCTGCTCGTGGTGAGCACCGTGGCCTCCGCGGTCGCGCTGTTCGCCGCCCCGCTGCCGCTGCCGGTGTGGCTGCTCGGCTGCCTGCTGTTCGTGATCGGCTTCGGCCTCGGCGTCGGCCAGCCGCTCACCATGGCCTGGCTCGCCGAGGCGGCCCCGCCCGGGCTGCGCGGCCGGGCGATGTCGCTGCGCATGGTGGGCAACCGCACCGGGCAGCTGCTCATCCCCAGCGCGGCCGGGCTCGTCGCCGCCGGGCTCGGCGCGGCCGGGGTGCTCTGGCTCACCGCGCTCGGCCTCGGCTGGGCCGGGCTCGCCGGCCGCAGGCTGCCCGCCGACCCCGGCTGACCGGCGGGCCGTGCCGTACCGGCCCGGTACGGCGGGCGGTCAGGCACCGAGGTCGCGCACCACGTTGTCGAGCCGGGTCGCCAGGTCGTCGAGCCGCTCGTCGGAGAGCTCGCCCTCGCCGAGCAGCGACGTGAGGTCCCTGCGGCGGGTGACGACGAGGCCCCGGTGCGCGTCGTCGATCTCGCCCTCCGGCAGCACCACGCAGGCGCCCCGGACGAACACCAGTGCCGCGTCCGGGTCCGGCGAGTCCAGCAGCCGCCGCACGCACTCCCGGTCGATGAGCAACATCCGGGCCCTCCTCGCCCCGAGACTTTTGTCACACCCACGCACTACGATCCGTGCGAACGGCCTCTACCCGGACGAAGGGACGTTTAGCGGATAGACGGGGATCGTCCGCGCCGGGCGGGGCCAGAGAAGGGGTTTGTTGATGCGTGCTTTCCGCTCGGACACGGCCGGGCGTCACCCCGCCCCCGCGCGCGTCGCGGGCCAGGCGAGGCCGCTCCCGCGACGGGGGGCGCGGTGAGCCGCCGCGGGTGGGTGCTCTTCACGCTGATGAGCGTGATCTGGGGCATCCCGTATCTGCTGATCAAGATCGCGGTCGAGGGCGCGTCGCCGCCGCTCGTGGTGTTCGCCCGTACCGCCGTGGGCGGCGCCATCCTGCTGCCGCTCGCGCTGCGCGGCGGCGGGCTGCGCACGCTGCGCGGGCACTGGCGGTGGCTGCTGCTGTTCGCCCTCCTGGAGCTCATGATCCCGTGGGTGCTGC
>Ga0207866_1000735_pt1 | contig 41503 bp, 49 predicted proteins | sample HigsolmetaAR203D_FD_184835 | JGI IMG/M metagenome (GOLD analysis project Ga0207866, IMG submission 184835) | Ionic liquid and high solid enriched microbial communities from the Joint BioEnergy Institute, USA - AR20-3-D (SPAdes) (version 2) ...
AAGTATTACTTTGCGTAAACCTGCATATCCGAAAATAATAACTACTGCAGCAAATGCTATCCAATGAATAAATACTGTTGATTTCCTCATATTCTTAATATTTTTGACAAAGGTATTTTAGGCAGTTAGCCTTTTTTAAAACAGAGAAATTTGTAGGAATTGGAAAAGCATTCATTATGGCCTATTCAGTAAAAATATCCTCGACCAATTTTCAAAATAAGACCCATCTCAAAGAGTTTTGCAGCATTTTTAAGGCGCTGGATTTAATTGGTGGTAGATGGATGGTAAATATTCTGTCATATTTATTATCTTCATAGGCATTCTCAGTTAGCGAATGAAAATAGCTTATTATATAGCTGCTTATATTCAATAGGTGTAAGGCCGGTAATTTTTTTGAATGCGATTCGAAAAGCTTTTAAATCGGTATAACCTACTTCAAACATTACCTCTTTAATACTCATTCTACTTGATTCGAAAAGGCGTTTTGCGGCTTCTATTTTCACACGTTGTATATATTCAAGAACGGTATTGTTTGTAGCAGCCTTAAATCGGCGTTCCAGGCTGCGGCGGCCCAATGCATATTGTTGGGCTAAGTCTTCTACTGTAAGGCGTTGATCCACATGTTGCTCAATATATTCCTGTATTTCTCTTATGGAGTCGTCCTGATGTTCCTTCTGACCCTGGAAGATGCTATAGGCTAACTGACTTTCGCGATTTAAGCCAATAGCAAAATATTTAGCCACAAGTACGCTAAGCTCTCGGTTGGTATATTTCTCAATGATATGCAATAGCAAATTCCAGTAAAAATGAGCCCCACCGCTTGAATAGATGCCTTTCTCTTCCGTTACAATATGTCCGTTTTGAACATGTACTTCAGGATATCGATGCTGTAGCAGATTTTGAAAATTCCAGTGTGTAGAGCAACGTTTCCCGTTTAGCAAGCCTGTTTCTGCCAACAGAAAAGCACCTAAACATAGAGCTGCAATTTCTGCACCACGCTGATATTGTTGTATAATCCACGGAATAAACGCTCTATTCAGCTCGATGGCTTTATTCAAATCGCCAGATAGGGCAGGGATAATAATCAGATCCGTTTTCCTTACATCTTGAATTAACTTATTAGTATGAATGGTATACGTACCGTCATACTGCTTCACATTATTTTTAAGTCCTACCAATTCGGTTATGAAATAAGGCTTCTTGCCTTGTTCCGTTAGAAAGCGATTTACGGTGTCAAAACAGTATTTGGGATCCGCTATGGCCTGTATGACCGCAGACTGGGGCACAAGAATGCTTACATGCTTCATATTTGCCATAACTTATATTAATTGAAGGTAAAGTTAGGAGAAATGTCGCAAAATGCCCCAATTATGTCATTTACGTACCTCATGTTGCATACTGGACAGTAGTAGTTTTGATTGAAAATTTAAACCATGGAATGACGGGCAGTTTCTCAACCCGTTTAGAGGGTTGATAAATTATAAAATAGATTATTTGCCGGTTTTTAATTTTGGGCGGACTTATGAAATTGATGATGCACCCCAAGTCTGTGAAAAGATCCATTGCTCTTGGTCTTCCCGAATCTGTTTGGGGCCCTCTAGATTTATATCTCTTTATCGCCACTATTTTATGTTTATTGAAGTGGCTGTATGGTGTCTGTGTATGTTATTAGCATATTAGGTAGGTGCTGTGATGGTACAAGTGGTGAGCGGTGAAGGGGCATATCTTTTCTAGTTGTGTTTGCAATACTGATGGTAGCAGCTGAGTTTTTCGAAATATAAATTTTAGAAGTTTCGCACTAAAAAACAATTAGCATATGTCTTTTGAAGCATATATTGATAACATCAAGAAGAAAACAGGAAGTACCCCTGAGGCTTTTAAAGAAGGGATGGAAGTTGATGGCACATTTAGTCCTCAGATGAAAGCTTCTATTTTGTGTAGATGGTTGGCCGAACACTACCAGTTGGGACATGGGCATGTCATGGCCATTTGGAAATATTTTAAAGCAAAAGGATGGATTGTATAGATGAATAAATAATTTCGAGCATTACAAAACCTTTTTAAATTACAAGTAAATGAGAAAATTAGTATTGCAAACCCAATGTACCATTAATGGTTTTATTGGAGGTGTTAATGGAGAAATGGATTGGGTGACTTTTGCCTGGACTCCAGATATCATAGCCTATGTAACGGAACTTACCAACTCAATGGATACTATTCTGCTGGGTCGCAAACTGGCCGAAGGCTTTATCCCGCATTGGGCAAGTGTAGCTGCAGATCCCAATAACCCCGAATATGAGGCCGGTAAGATTTTTACAGAAACTCCAAAAATTGTTTTTTCGAGAACCTTAACGGAGTCGCCTTGGGATAATACCACTATAGCTAAAGCCGATTTAGTTCAAGAAGTAAATGAGCTAAAACAACAGGATGGAAAAAATATCATAGCATATGGTGGAGCGGGCTTTGTATCTTCTTTAATTGCGCATGATTTAATAGACGAATATCATCTCTTTATCAATCCTGCTGCCATAAGCTCGGGGCTTTCTATTTTCGGAGCATTGAATGCCCTCAAGCATTTTCAACTAGCCGATGCCATAAAATTTGAATGTGGTATAGCTGTTTTAAAGTATCAGCCAAGCCGATAAATAAATTTATTTGACAAGAATGGACCTTTCAATAATTGATAATTTTGATACTACGATGAAGGAGTTTATTCGTCTTATTGAGACCACTCCTGATTCACTACTCAATAAACAACCTGATGAAGAAACCTGGTCAGTTGCCCAAATAGGCGATCATATACAAAAGACCTTACAAACGCTCGCATTAGCGCGTGATCATGCGGTGCCATCTAATCGTTTGCCAGATGAGAAGGTCGCTCAAATTAGTGCCATTTTCCTCAACTTTAATGTGAAGTACAAGCAGGAAAAAGGTGAAGCCACTTATCCTAGATTAGAACCTATTGATAAGGCTGAGCTGATCTCCGCATTGAGATATATTGCGAATGAGATTGTGATCTTTTCTAAAAACAATGATTTAAGTTTATTGATTGAAAACTTCGAAGTTCCATTTATAGGGAAGCTAACCCGTTATGAATGGCTACAGTTGCAAATAGATCACACGAAGAGGCATATACACCAGATTCAGCATGTAAAACGTTATCTGCTGCAACAATCAGCATAACATTTTGTTGTATTTTGTAGATGTACTTTGCCAATCGTGTATTGGTTGCATCGATATAATTATAAGCTATGAAAAAGATAGGCCTAATAGGCGGCACCAGCTGGGTATCTACAATTGACTATTATCGGATTATTAACGAGTATGCAAATCAGAAGCGCGGAGGATTACATACGGCTGAAATTATTCTCTATTCCGTCAATTTTCATGAGTTTCAGAGCTACCTGAGAAATTATGATTGGGATCATCTCACTATATATTTTTCCGAGATTACTGAAAAGCTCATTAATGCCGGTGCAGAGATTATCCTTTTAGGAGCCAATACGGCACATGTTGTATACGATCCTCTGCAGCATCAGTTTCCACAAGTGAAAATTATACATATTGCCCAGGCAACAGGTAGGCAAATTTTGAACCACAACCTTCGCAAAGTGGGGTTGCTCGGGACGAAATTTACCATGGAACTAGATTTTTATCGTTCCAAACTCGAAAATATGGGTATAGAAGTAGTAGTGCCTTCTTCTCAAGAGGAGAGGGAGTATATTACGTATACTTTAGAAAATGAGTTGGGACGTAGTATTTTCAAGCCCGAAACACAAAAGGAGTATTTGGGAATTATACAACGCCTAAAAGATCAGCATAAAATTGAGGGTGTGATTTTGGGTTGTACGGAAATTCCCTTGCTGATTAAACAGGATGATATCGATATTCCGGTTTTTGATACTACTAAAATTCATTCCTTAGCTGCTGTAGACTTGGCTCTGGAGTAAAATGCAGGAATATCAAAAGGGTAAGTTATGAACAGTAAGACGAGAAACCGTTTTAAGTTGTGTGTACTTACCCTTTTTCTTAATATTTCATTTGTAGTTTTACACGTACTCATATAATATTTATCGAGATGCAGTGCCTGCAGAGCTGTTTGGTTTTTGAGAGCGCAGAGCTTGTGTAGCAACAATAATACCGATAAGTCCTATGATGGAAGCGAACAACGATCCTGCTTTTCCGCTACCGGAACCGAATACTGCTCCTGCCGTTACGCAAATATGAATGATGCTAAATAAAACGGCTGATAAACTTAACACTAATCCAATATTAACTAGTTTTTTCCTGCCTGTTCTCTTAGCTCGAATGCTTAATACGAGCCCAGATATTCCCAGTATGAATTCTGTCAGCCCGAATACTCTTGCTACCGTAATCCCTTTTACATAGCCTCCTTCATTGAATAGTTACGGATTATCGGTTATTTGAGAGGATACTTGTCCGATGGTACATAGCAATAGGATGATCATCATCAGGGCTGCAATATGGTTTTTCATATCTATTTTTTATGGCAAAGCTATTTTTAGGCGACAATAAAAATTTGTATAAAAACGACATTCTACAAAACTTGCACAATACCCCTGTCGCTAGCAGCCTTATATGCTGTCTTAAAGTATTTTTTAGGACTGAGACCTGAAAGTTCTTTGAAATCACGGCTAAAATGTGCTTCATCATAAAAGCCGAAGTCTAAGGCAATGTCAATAAGTCTATTATTTAAAATGGGCTTTGTTAATAAAGCATTGAATCTGACAATTCGCAGAAACTTCTGTGGAGCAAAACCTGTAAGCTCTTTGAACTTTCGCTCAAATTGTCGGAGTGATAAATAATGATTGTTGGCCAAAGCGTTTACCGATACTAAGTTGTAATTGTTCGAAAGTGTCTTAATGGATCTACAAATGGCCGTATTCTCAGATTGAATATTTTTTAATAAAGATTCAAAAAAACGGATAGCGATACTTACCCGCTCTTGATTATTAGTAGCCAGCATTATCTTTTCTTCTAGTTCTTCACCAGTTTTCCCGCAAAGGGCTCTCATGTCTAGCATTTGATTTGTCAATGCGCAAGCCGGTATTCCCAGCAATTGCTTTAACGTATAGGGATAAAGATAAATACCAAAAATACCGAAGCTTTGGTCTTAGGTAATTGTGCTGTTATGAAGTGTTTGACCGTATATGCCGGAGGCTAATATGCTGGTTGGGTTAGTAGCAGATTGAACTTTGAACTGACCTTTATAGCAGAAGGTGATTTCACAGCAATGATGGGCGAACGAAAGATGGGTGAAAATGTTTTCGGGTGAAGCATCAAACTCCAAGAACCAGAACATTCTAATGTAATCAGAAAGATGCTGAGGAGGAGCGATGATTTGGTGTTTCATTTCTTAGAGGTTGTGTATTTTATTACATATTTTATATTCTCTAAAGATATACGTCTTATACTAAGTATTTGGATGCTATTCATAGGTTCTTAACGATACCTATCTGAAGATTATTATCAAAAGTAGTAAAAAGTTAGGCTCGTACAATTAATATCATGCTCAATGACAGCATGTGTATTACCACGATAATACACCCTTATCATAATATTTTCGAAAAATTTTTGCTCAAATGCTAAAAATATTTATCTTTACAATCAAGATACTTTATTTTAAAGATAAAATATCGCAGAATAGAGTAATAGTATCTTGAAGTGCGATATTCCTTCGAAACGGAATTACATATAGTTGAAAACCCTGTACGATATGCGAAAACTTATAATAATCCTCAGAATCCTGTTGGGTGTCATTTTACTAATTGGTTCCGTACCCTTTTTTTTAAAGCTAACGCCTGAGGCAGAGTTAGTAGGCAGTATGAAACTTTTTAATGACGGTATTAATGCTGCCATTTATTTAATGCCTTTTATAAAGGCAGTGGAACTGATATGTGGTATAGCTTTTTTACTAAATAGATATGTTTTATTAGCATCAATTGCCATTTTACCTATTACTATTAATATTTTCCTGGTGCATTGCTTTATCGCGCCGGAAGGTCTACTTCTGGCGCTTATCATGCTGTTTTGTAATTTATTTCTGATATATAGTAATAAGGAACATTATAAGAATCTTTTGACTGCTAAACTTAGTAGCAGTATTTAAGCCTACTGTAGACTCGTGGTTCAATATCTAGCATTGATGTTGAATCGTGCTCAAGAAAACCACTATATGATAAAATTACTAGAGCATGAATGCTTTCTAAGCCTAAATTTTTATTACATGAAAGGGTATATAGCAAGAATAGACGTTTTTATTAAAGCTTCTCGGAAGCGGTATGGCATGCATTAATTACACCTGAAATAGTGGAGAAGTACTTTTATGGTACTAAGCTAAGTTCTAGCTGGGAAATTGGGGCTCCTATTATTTTCAGAGGGGAATGGAACGGTACCTCCTATGAAGATAAAGGTACTATTCTTCAATTCGAGCCGAATAGCAAGCTAGTGTATAATTATTGGAGTTCTATGAGTGGATTACCTGATACTCCTGAATTTTATCAACTTTTGACTTACGAGCTTACTGAAGTAGAAAATGGAGTAAGGCTAAGCATCACGCAAGAGAATCTGGACAGTGATGAAAGAAGAAAACATGCAGAAGCCACTTGGCTGCCAGTTCTTGAGGGATTGAAGAAAATAGTGGAAGAAACTACTTAAGCCATCATTAGTCCTACTGAGTATTGTATTAAACTCAGTATGTTTTCTAAAATGGAGGTTTATTCCTCCATCCACTTTTTGAACTCCGCAGCCTTTTCCCTACTTATAATAATTTTTTCTTTTAAGTTTATGGAGATGTTCAGTAAAAGCTTTCCGTTGAAGTAATGGGAGGCCTCTTTAATAGCTTTTTTATTTACTATAAATTGTCTGTTGGTTCGAAAGAAATATTTTGGATTTAATTGCTGGGATAATTCATCTAAAGAACGTTCTTCCAGTGTGTAAACTTTGCCGTTTTCGCAATATCCATATATTACTCCATTCTTAATCTCAAATAATGCAAATTCTTTTACAGGGACGGGTATTAATTTGTCTCTAAAAGTAATTAAAAAAGTTTCCTTGTATATAGGTGGGGCTGATGTAATCATTTTACTGAGCTGCTCGGCTATGAGCTGATTGAGCATGAATTTTTCTTTTCTGTTAAGAAACTTGTCGATAGCTCGCTGCAGTTTTTCCTTTTGTATCGGCTTCAATAAATAATCAATACTATTTAATTCAAATGCTTTTAATGCGTACTGGTCATAGGAAGTTGTAAAAATAATAGGAAAGTGCAAGGGCACGGATTTGAAAATTTCAAAAGCATTGCCATCTGCTAAATGTATATCTAGAAAAATTAGGTCGATTTGTTTAGAAGCGTTTAAGAGGCTTATTGCCTCATCAATATTATCTATCGGTGGGTAAAAATTTGCCTGAGGCAGTATTTCTGCAATCATTTTTATTAATCTTTCCGCTGCATGTTTTTCATCTTCTATTATTGCTATGTTCATTGTCGCAATGAGTTTAGCTTATATTCTGTTGTTGTAATAATGGTAAAATTACTATAAACCATTCACCTGTTTTGCGAATCTGTATGGATTGATTGCAGATGTGCTGATACTGTTGATTGAGATTGTATAGTCCTTTTCCTGTAGAGGGTTCTGCTGTTTTTTTGGGTTGTAGTTGGTTTTTTACTTGAATGTATTTGTCTTCCGATTCGATGATAATTGTCAAGGGTCGTCGATTCGATACTTCATTGTGCTTTATGGCATTTTCCACTAATAATTGCAACGAAATGGGAGGGAGGAATTTATCCAGATGATGCCGTTGTATGTTTAATGTTACCTGCAAATTCCCGTTATGGCGCTCTTGCATCATGTCCAGATAGGCGCGAAGCGACTGTAATTCTTCGTTCAGACTTATTACTGGTTTGTGAAAGCTGTTAAGTATATTGCGGTATACGGTAGACAGGTTGCTAATAAATTGCTTTGCTGCCTGTGAGTTGACGTCTATTAACGATTGAATGGTGTTGAAAGAATTAAATAGAAAATGAGGATTTATCTGATTTTTTAAAGCCTCGTAGGATGCCTCAGCATGTGATTTAAGTAATATCTCATTATTTAATGAGATTTGTTGATTGCGCTTTATGAGCATATAGATTTCCGCAATAAATAGACAGAATAGTACTTCCAGAGTTAGCGATATATGAAATAGGAAAAAATGAAACTTAGGAACCATGGGAATAGCGGCAAGATGCATATTAAGATTGATGCTGATGTATCTTACCGCTATAAATAGTATGATATTTAGTAGTAGCCTGATGTAGAATTTGTGGGTGTTAATTTTAATGGAATAATATTGCCATGTTTTGCGTGTTGTGTTTAGCCATAAAAAAACTAGGGCAACAACGTAGGTGTATGAAAATTTTATAGCATGGTCTATTATTTTACTTTGAGTATCTGCGCTGATGTTATTCCCATAGTTGAATTGTATGTATAGCGCAATTACTACTCTCGGAAGGGAGAATATAAAGGCTATTCCCAATGCACTAAGCAAACAGAATAGGATTTTTTCTTTACTGGTCGACATTAGAATTTTTCACTTTGAGCCTCCCTTTAGGGTAATTCATAGTTTTTAAAGAAATCCCAAATTACATCATTTGCCTTAATTGCCTGCGATGGATCGTCTCCGATGGCCCGCATTTTCATTGCACCTGGCCAGGAATGCCCGCCATCGACTGTCAGATATAACTGAAGCATTATTTTACCATCGGAGTTTTTCCATGATTGAATTGTATAATTGCTTTTTTGAATACTGTCAGCTTCTGATAGACAATTATTTCTATTGCGCCAGTATGCCAATCCTTCTTCTGCAGGTTTAAAATGTACCTCTCCAATACCCACACCTCCTGAAAAAGGCACTTTTGTGTCTAATTTAGAATGAATGTGTAAAATGGGAATGGGGCCGCTAAGAGAGGAGTCAGGTGTATTCATCATATTCCCACTCACACTGGCTGCTGCAGCTATTTTATGAGAAAGCTCTGTTGCCAGGCGATATGCCATCATACCACCATTAGACATTCCTACCACATAAATTTTTCTTGAATTGATTCGAAATTGTTGTGGTAGAATTTCTATGAGTGTTTGAATGAATTTTACATCATTTATATTCTGATTCATCGCATAATCGCAACAGCCTCCGGCGTTCCAAGAGCGAATTTTTAGCAACCCATCAGCTTTTTGAACCCCGTCGGGGTAGACTGCAATAAAATTGCTTTCGTCGGCTTTTTTTGAAAAATCGTAATCTTTCTCAAATTGCTCACCGCTTCCACCCACTCCGTGCATTCCGATGACTAAGGGGAGAGGCGCATCATTCTGGTGATAGTTGAAAGGAACTCTCACAATATAGGTTCGAGTGATGCCATCAACTACAATGGTTTCTTTATAACGAACATCGAGGCCTTTGTCTTTGCTGCAGGCTATGTAGGTAAAACTGGATATTGACAGAATTAAAAGTCCTAAGAAAATTTTAGCGTTCATTGTTTTTGTGAGTAGGATTAATTGTTTCTATTTTCTTTTATTTTCTGCTTTATTTTTTCTTGCTCAGCTTTATAAATCGCGTATTGTTGGGAATTGAGTATTTTTTTCATTTGCTGATCTTTTCGCTCATTAGCGGCTCTGAGTTTTTTTAACTTATTTAACTTCGTTGCATTGGAGCTTTTAATTGCGTTTAAGTCTGCTATATATTGTTTGTTTATCGCTTCCATTTTTCTTTCTTGTTCCGAACTGAGATTGAGCTTTTCCTTATAGGCTATCATCATAGCTTGCATTTCTTCTTTATCAGCCTTAAAGCTATCAGCTCTATTAGTTTGGGCTGAAACGTTGCCTAATAGTGTGTGTGTTATTAAAATCGCAATGAATGTCTTTTTCATATAAGAGTTTTTAGTGAAACATAATGCACAAAGAAAATACGATTGGTATTTTTTGTAAATAATAAAATCAGTGAAACGGTAAAAATGTACATTGAAGCGTATTAGAATTGTATGCATAGCAATACTTGATAGGCTCAGGATAATGCATAACCCTCGTGGAGTACCTCTTCGTTGTTTATTTTAATTTTAGTATTGGAGTGTAAAAGTGGTCGTATGATTTGGGATACTTTTGGCATCTTCGCAAATCATATGATTTAGGTATAGCTATATAAAAACCCTGTATGGCGGCATGCATACAGGGTTTAGCATCCCCATTTATTATAATAAGAGGTGTGTTTATTTTGTTTTGATTAAAGGCTTGTGATGTACTGGGAATTTTACGGAGTTTGCTATAAAACACAATTTATTAGCTTCTTGGTGCAGTTTCTCGGCTTTTGCTATCATGGATGTCTCAGCAACGGTAACTACCGGGTTTAAGGTTACTTCGTTAAAATATCCTCCTCCATCTTCCGTTTCTACCATTATCCCTGTGGCGCTATCTTTATATTCAGTAACGATAACACCATCTCTAGAGCATAAATGTAAGTACCAGAGCATGTGACATGAAGATAGAGAACTCACTAATAACTCCTCAGGATTATGCTTGGTTTTGTCGCCTCGAAATGCCGGATCTGAAGAACCTAACAAGTCTGCTTTGTTTTCAATACTGATGGTATAAGCTCTCTCATAGCTGGTATAAGAGCTGGTGCCTGTACCTAGGTTGCCTGTCCATTTTAGTGTAGTTTGGTAGTGGTGTGTTTTCTTCATAGTTATATTTTAAAACTTATTCCTTTTTTTCATTATATAGTTATATTCACTTCCGATTGGTAGTGCAAGCATGATATACTAATTACCATGGTCAGATATTTTTATCATTTCGTGTCTGAGGTATCGTTAGCTATATTATTAATAACACCTCAAAATTAAGCACTGCATAAAATTTTCCTAATAAAATGTATAGTTTGTTGGCATTTCAGGGTTTGCTTGTAATACCTGTTGATTCTTTAGTAATGTGTGATAGTGTGATATGGGATTATATTTTATAGGGGCCCTAAGAATTTATCTTACCTAGATTAGGAGTGAAATTGCCTTTTAGCTACAGCTTCTCCAAGAAAGCAATATATGGCGCAACACTGGCTTCGATCCACTCTTGGGTACTGTTTCTTTCAATCCCATAATAGGCAAAGAAAGAACGATAATCGGCTCTTATATATTCAAATGTTAGTTCAAAGGGGCGAGTTAGTTCTTCTAGAGTATATTTGTACTTTCCTGTAGGATGGTATTCGTGTTCGTCGATACCGACAGATATTGCTAGTGCAATTTTTTTGCCGCCCATCTTGTAGCCACTTTTGCTCCCATAAGCCCAACCATAGGTAAGCACCTCGTCCAGCCATTTTTTAAAAAAGGGCGGGCAGTTAAACCAGTAGAAAGGGAACTGAAAGATTATCGTATCAAACTGTTCTACCAGTTTTTGTTCGGCTGCGATGTCTATATTTTCGTTGGGATATGCTTTGTGCAATTGGTGAACATAATATTGGTCGGGATATTTATTTAATTCTTCTATCCATCTTTTATTGACCTGTGAATTTTCAATATTGGGATGAATTACTATAACTAATTTTTGCATAATACGATCGTTTTAAATTTTGGTTTGCGAAACTAACATCACAACCTTTACTTTTGTTGGTAAGCAACCAATTGTTAGGTACTATAAATTTTGTAAGTAATGTCAAAAATTAAAGTGACTTCAACTAACTATGCTAATAAAAAAGCTTTAGCAGAAGAGTGTGTAGAAGTATATGCATCACATATTATCGGTGGACAATGGGCGCTAGCTATTTGTTGCTATTTAATTAATGGAAAGCTTCGTTTTAGTGAACTGAAAAAATGTCTTCCCAACATTACGGAGCGGATGCTAACCTTACAGCTGCGCAAGCTCGAGGAAAATAAAATTGTAAGACGTATAGTCTATGCCGAAATTCCTCCTCGTGTGGAGTATGAGCTGACACCCATCGGCTATGCTCTGAAGCCACTTATTAATGAGTTGAGAAAATGGGGCACGAAACACAAAGCACTCTAATGCTTTCGTTGTTTTTTTATTATATATTGATGAGTGGATGATTGTTGGAAAAATTTATATATCATTGTCAAAACTGACTACTATACTTCTTCGGTTTCATTCCGATGTGTTGTTCGAATAAGCGGGTGAAATGGCTGAGGTTTTCGAATCCTAAGGCATAGCCGGCTTCGGAGACCGATAGTTTATCTTCGCGTAGCATTCTTGCGGCTTCTGTCATGCGCAGATGTTGGTAGTATTCGTATATTCCTTTGCCAAAAATTTGCTTGAAAAGTTGACGCATCTTGAGTTCATTCATTCCCGCTATCCGTTTGAGCTCACTAATGGTATGTGCTTGCGATAAATCCGCTGCAATGGCATTGCGCACATTGTAAATTGCTGTGATATCACGTTCACTCCACTTTAATACCGGTTTAGTGCTATCACGCTGGCTTAAACTTTCAAACAAATAGTACAGTAATTCTAGGGTCTTTAGTTTATAAAAGTAATCTTTCAACTTTTGCTTTTTGCCTTCGGAAATAATTTCATTGACGGTGCGAAGAATATCGTCAGTCATCATTTCTTCAATTAAAAAATGCTCATCGAGATGACATAGAAAAGCAAATTTTTCAGCATCGGATTGCAGAAAGCTTCTCAAATAATCTGCATCAATAATCACCAAAACAATATTGGCTTCTGTACCTTGTCTGAAGATAGTTGTTTGCGGTGTTGATGCTGATGAAATCCTCACAGAGGGAAGTTGTTTTTCTTTGCCTGATGTGCCCTGATGTGTATGGATGATATTGTGAAAGAAGATCCTGATATTGTTTTTGATTTTTTTAGGAGGATGCGTCACTCTTTGTGTTGTTTTTCTCACCAAATAAGAACCGGCAAAAATGGCGAGTTCGGGTAGAAAAGTGTAAGCTTTCTGAAACTTCAGTTCAAAGTTTTCTAATGTGTTTTCATCAAATTCATAACCAATCTTTTGTACAAAATCTTTAAATAATTGCTTATCATTATTGGATGGTGTATTCATTTTTCGGACTATTTTTTATCCAATCTCGGACTATTTTATTCCTAAATGTATGAATAGTTTTGCTTTCGTAAAAATCTGCATTTATATCCATACGGATATCGTTCATTATCTACCTTAAACCATCCGATGATGAAAAAGCAAGTTTTAATTTCCGGAGCTGGATTTGCGGGATTGACTTTAGCTTATTGGCTGAATAAGTTTGATTTTGATGTTACTGTGGTGGAATATGCTTCCGGACTGAGACGGGGAGGTTCCCCCATTGACATCAGGGGTAAAGCCCTGGACATTGTTCAGGAAATGGGCATTGGAGATCAGGTTAAAGCAAAAGAATTTATTCATACCGATGAAATTGTGAATGATCAAGGAGAAACGCTGGTTCGATTTTCATTGAATAAGCAACCCGAATACTTAGGCGATATAGAAATCCACCGAGGTGATTTACTAGATATCATTTATGATGCACTTCCAAAGGATGGCGTAAAAATTTTATTCAATTCTAGTATTGCTACCCTTGAAGAACTAGATGATGCAGTAAAAGTTGTTTTTGAAGATGGAAGTACCCATTCATTCGATTATGTTTTTGGTGCAGATGGTACCCACTCTACAGTTAGACGATTGGTGTTTGGAGAGGAACATCAGTTTACTCAATTTTTTGGAGCTTATTTTGCTTTTGCGGAAACTAAAGATATTGACACAGGACGAACTAAAGATACAGGAGTCATGTATCGCTCATTAGGTAAACAAGCCCTTATCTATCAGTTCTTAAACGGAGCGAATGGTGTGTTGATGTTTCGTTCTCCCAAACTGGATTGGGACTATCGTAACAAGGAACAACACAAACAGATTTTGAAAGACAACTTTGGTAATGAGAAAGGATGGAAAGTGCCGGAGATTTTAGATGCCATGTTGCATTCAGATAGTTTGTTTTTTGATGAGGTTTGTCAGGTACATGTTCCGCAATGGTATAAAGGACGGGTAGCCTTGGTTGGTGATGCGGCACACGCTCCAAGTTTCTTTACCGGCATGGGTACCAGCCTGGCCATGATTGGGGCGACTTGTCTCGCAAAATCATTAGCTGCTCATGCTGATCATCAAATTGCATTTGCGCAATATCAAGAGCAGCATAAGCCTTTTGCGGAAGAGATTCAATCGCGTATTATTCAAAATCAGAAATATCAACTGCCCGAAACTGAAGAAGAATTAAAAGCTTCTATCGAAAGATTCCAGAAAATACAAAACGTGTAGTCATTCTTGGTGGGAGCTATTGTAGAATTGTAAACCAAATATCCAATGAAAGCTGCAGTAGTATTTCAAAAAGGTGAATTACCAAAATATACATCAGACTTTGAAGAACCGATATTAAGTAAAGAGCACGAACTTATCATTTCGGTGAAAGCTTCGGCCATTAAGAATTTGGATAAGTTGAGAGCCAGCGGCAATCACTATTCTGTAAAGGAAATTGATAAGCCATTTATTGTAGGAAGCGATGGGGTGGGGCATTTAGAGAATGGTCAAAGAGTGTACGCAATAGGGTTGAGCGGTATGATGGCAGAGAAGGCTATTGTGCCTAAGGATGAGGTATTGATATTGCCCGACGGAGTTAGTGATGCTATGGCTGCAGCCTTACCCAATGCTGTGATGGGGTCTTCATTAGTCTTATTGTGCAGAGCCAAATTGCAGAAAGGTGAGGTGGTATTGATTAACGGAGCTACTGGCGTCACAGGTAAGATGGCTATTCAATTAGCTAAATATTATGGAGCTCGCAAAGTGGTGGCCACAGGAAGAAATGAAAAAGTATTTGATGAACTGATAAGCCTAGGAGCGGATGAAGTAATTTCTTTGAATAGTTCTGGAGCTGATTTTACAGCTGCAGTAAAACGTTTGCATCAGCAAAGCCCTGTCGATGTTGTGTTGGATTATCTGTGGGGAGCAAGTGCTGAGCACATCCTTCATGCACTTTCGGGAAATATCGGTTATTCGCATCGTACGCGTTTTATTACTGTGGGCGCACTTGCAGGAGATAAGATAACTCTGTCCTCTTCTACATTAAGAGGAACCGATATATCGCTATTGGGCTCTGGATTAGGTACATGGAGAGATGATGAAATGAAGTTTTTTTTGAGAGATCTGCTTCCGGAAACCTTTCGCCTTGCTGCGGATAACAAAATCAAAATGGATATTCTTGAATATACATTGGAGAATATAGAAGACGCGTGGTGTATTGATGCAAGTGGTAAACGAGTTGTTGTGCGTATTTAAGCGGAGGTGCAACCTTTGATTCAATGTTGAGGTGCCTGGTGGTGTGTAATGTTCTTCTACTACCGATACGGCTACAAAACGGAGCGATTGAGTTAGTTCTACCAGCTCATTTGAAAATACCTTCGTTTTGTCTTTTAAAACAAATGATATTATGGAAACAAAAAACAAAGTAGCCTTAGTAACAGGCGGTAGTCGCGGTATCGGAAGAGATATTGCACTTCGATTGGCTGATAAAGGGCTGGATGTTATCATCACCTATCACACACAAGCTCAGGCAGCAGAGGATGTGTTACAATTGATACAGTCCAAAGGAGTAAAAGGAGCCATTTTTCAGTTGGATACCGGCAATACAAAAAGTTTTGACGCATTTGTCGAAAATCTAAAATCTTATCTGGATAAAGAGGGCTATCAGCAGCTCGATTTTCTGATAAACAATGCCGGTACTGCTTTGTACGGTAGGGTGGAAGAAGTAAGCGAAGAACAATTAGATGCCGCTTATAATATTCATTTCAAGGGCGTTTATTTCCTTACGCAAAAAGTATTACCCTTAATGAATAATGGTAGTGGTATCGTCAATATTTCGTCAGGATTAACCCGTACTACCTTTCCAGGTTCTTCGGCTTATGCCTCATTAAAAACAGCGGTGGAAACCTTTACCCGCTATCTGGCTAAAGAACTTGGTGAAAGAAGAATTCGGGCGAATGTAGTAGCACCCGGAGCCATTGAAACCGATTTTGGTGGAGGCCGCACGAGAGATAACAAAGAAATCAATGCACATATCGCAGCCGTAACAGCATTGGGACGTGCCGGTTTACCTACAGATATCGGAGGGGTCGTTGCTTTCCTATGTAGTGATGATGCTTATTGGATAAACGGACAGCGCATAGAAGTTTCGGGCGGACTTGCGCTATAAGCTGTAATTTTATCGACGAATGTCCATTGTTTTTGAATCTTAACCCAATCTAAATGCCCAAAGAGCCATATCATATCAAAACCATTCAGGAGTTTCACAGGCTGCATGGCTTATCGCAACCGGCTCATCCATTGGTGAGTATTGTGGATTATGCAGATTTGAGTCGTGAATATTATGGAGATATTGATCGGTTGTTATTAGGTATCTATGTGATATCGCTGAAAAGAGGTGTTGATAAGTTGTACTATGGCAGGCAGGAGTATGATTTTGATGAAGGCGTTTTGTATTTTATGGCTCCCAACCAAGTGCTCAGAGTAAACCGAAACCTGAACGATGCGCAAGCTCGTTCGGGTTGGTTACTCTTGATTCATCCGGATTTTTTATGGAATACCCATCTGCAAAAGAAAATCCGCGAGTATGATTTCTTCGACTACGAAATTCACGAAGCTTTGTTTCTTTCCGACAAAGAAGAAAAAATTTTAAACGATATCGTACGCAATATACGTGATGAATATCTTGCCAATATCGATGCTTTTAGCAAGCCCATTATTTTATCGCATATCGAAACGCTGTTGAGTTATTCTGAAAGATTTTACAATAGACAGTTTATTACACGCGAAAAGAAGCATCACGACTTGCTGGATCAATTGCAAAAGCAGCTTGAAGAATATTTCAATACCGAACAGGCAACACTGTACGGACTTCCGTCTGTTCAGTATCTCGCTAATGCCTTGCATGTATCTCCCGGTTATCTGGGTAAAATGTTGCGATTGGTTAGTGGACAAAGCACCCAGCAGCTGATACAGCAATTCATTATCGATAAGGCTAAAGAAAAATTATCCACAACCCAACTTAGCGTAAGCGAAATTGCCTACGAATTAGGATTCGAGCATCCGCAATCATTCAGCAAATTATTCAAAGCCAAAACCACGCTGAGCCCTTTGGAATTCAGAAGAGGTTTTATGGCCTAACCAACAAGCAAATGTGGCTTTTGATATAGATATGAGCTCTTATGCTTTATTGTCCCCATATTCCAATTGCATCTATAAATTTCTTCTGCTGGTCTATAAACACATTGTGCGAACATTGTTCCCAATAGAATACATGGGATGCACCAATCAGAGATTTTAGTTTTTCAATCTGTGCTTCGGAGTACAATGCGTCGTCTTGGCCATAAACTCCATAAATGCTTACATCCATTTGTTTGAGCGATTGCACGGTTTCGGTAAGATCGAGCGTTGTATAGTGTTCGTTCTGCCAAAAGCCTTGTGGAGCTTGAGGTGTCATTTGCGAGCCATATTGTGACAGTGTGGTATCTTCTCTCCATTGCTGATAGAGCTTCAATGCTTCCTCGGTAGGTTTCTGTGGGGAGTAAAATCCGTTCTGCATTGCGTGTGCAAAACAAAATGAGCTGTATTGAAGCGTACTCTTGTCCATCTTTTCAAGCATGGAAAGATAATTCAAATTAGTACTATCATTTTTCGCTTGATATATCTTCTTGCATCGCTCGATAATCTGTGCAAATGATTCTTGCAAGGATAGGGGTGCTCCAGTCAATACAATACTATGCACCCTCTCCGGAAATTGTTTGGTATACAGCAAGGCTACTATGTCGCCAAAACTATGCCCAATCAGCATAGCCTTTTGTATGCCATACCGGCTGTACAGCTCATTCAAATCATTAAACGTTTGTTTAAATGTGAATTCCGCACCCTCACTGCTGCTTCTACCTTCACCGCGACGGTCGTACACGATTACAAAAAATCCTTTGTCGGCCAGGGCTTGGGCAGTGGTACCTTCAAAGTTGGCACAATTATATCCCGGACCACCATGCAAAAAGACGACGGCTTGGTTATTAGGATTGCCAAAAGCGCGGGAGTACAAGTTTTGCGCATGCATACTAAGGCCGCATAATAAGAGCAGCAAGGAACAGATGGTTGTTTTCATTATATCAGAATTTAGCAAGTGGTGCTTCGTGGTTAGAGAATTGATTTATAAATAATTGTATTTCATACTATTAATTTTGGTTTTAGATAGTGCTTGTTTCAGCAAAAATAATGTATGAAAGGCACAATGCAATATCATTTTGCTTCAGGGCAAATCAACGACAATAAGTATTGGTGGATGAATGAAAGTGCTATGATATCAGAACTGCTTATGGATTTTGCTTTTTGCTGAAGGCTGTACCTCGCTGTAATTTTTGAAATCCACATTGAACTCCTCATCTATATTAGTACTTTTAAAGGTGGTTACAGTAAGGATAAGATGCGCTCTCTCTTGTTCAAGCTCGCAAATTTCTGTTATGCCGGGTTTAGTATATTTGTATACTTTATGAATCATTCCATCATCATTATTCCTTCCTACCAAAACATATTTTCTACGTTTAAATACTTGATTACAATTGGCTAATATTTTTTTGATGACACGCTGTTGTCTTTTGCTATCATCATTTTCTACTTCTAATGTTTTAGTAGAAAATGTTACGGGAGTCTTCTCGGAGATCGGCGGTAACGGATCTGTTTCGTACACTGTTACGGATACACCTTTATTTTTTTATACTTAGTGAAAATATTATTGATTGGAGACTGTGCATGACAGCAACTTGTAAGTAAAATTGCTAAGGCTAGCAATAGTAATTTCATGCGATAGATTATTTAGAATTCCGGAACGTAGTAATGATGGTGATAATGTGTATGATTTTCTGTCTGGTTAACATATTAATAGAAATGTTTATAGGGCTATATCCTTGTCCACGGTATCTTATTACTAAGATAAGAAAAATTAAGATGGAAAGTAGCACGGATAAGAATTTTTGTTTTAATGGACATATTGTATATCGATTTATAATGTGTAGTACTAATTTGTAGTGACGCATTTTTGTCATGGGGCGAGTTTAGTTTTTTTATTTTTTCAAAAAGATCATTGAGACGTATAGGAGTATTCGTGTGATAAGGTGATTTTGAAATAATTTGTTGCATATGTATTTTTCGTTCTTTGGTTAACGGATGGGTGCTGAGTATTTCGGGTAATTGAAATTCGTTTTCTTTTTCCAGCTCCTCAAACAAACGAATCATGCCATTGGGATTTATATGATTATCCATTAAAATTTTTAATCCCAGTTCATCTGCTTCTTGTTCAAACTTACGCGAGTAGGAGAGCGTGTGTAGCTGATGGAAATTCTCGGCCATAACAGCCATGATGCCGTTTACATCGTTAAACAATAATGAAATAATCATATAACCTGCCAGATTACGACACAGCATTTTGGTGGAATGTCGCTGGTTCACGTGTGAGGCTTCGTGTCCTAGCAGTGCAGCTAATTCTTCAGCGTTTTTCATTTTATCAATGATGGCACTATATACCACTATTTGTCCGTTAGGTAGTGCAAACGCATTTACCTGTTTGGATTTCACTACTGTAAAATGTAGAGGTTTTTTATTCTTTAAATCTAGTTCTGCGGCAAAGGCTTGTAGATAGGATGTTTTTGTAGAATCTATTTTGCGATCTCCTACAAAACTATCCATGAAAAGTTCTCCAATTTTATTGTCGAAACTATCGGGAAGTAGCGTTGCGGCTTTTTCAGCAATAGTTGGTAAAATATAGATATAGGCAATTGCGATTAGTAGAAATAATCCAATGGCTATGGCTGTGATTTTACTAAATCCTAGACGCAACAAACGTGTATGGATGTCTGCACGCTTGTATTGTTTCATTGTATTATAAAACTGCTGTGCAAAGCGCTTGTCTTCTATTTTTAATACCGCAGCCGGATATTTTTTATTTCGAATTTCCATTATAGGACCATAGTCGTTAGATTCTAGATCTTGTAAAAGCCAGATAGCTACGCTTCCGTTTGAAGTACGAATATGGAGTTCGCCCATGAACTCATTTATAATAACAGAGGCTGCCTGGGATGCGGCTATGAGTCCATTGAAATATTTTGCAGCTTGAGTGGTATTGTTCATGGTTAAGCAATATCTATCTCAAAGAAATCCAGAAGATCTTCTCCAAATGCGTCGTTGTATTCATCTTCTGTTTGATATACTTCTTCTAAGTTAATGTTACCTTCCATTTTAATATTGTTCCAGATAAATCGGAGGGTACGCATTTCTGCCCAAGCTGTACCTAAACCTAAAGTAAAGATGACTAACAATAAATTTCCTACCATAAGGTTAAAAAATGCTCTACCCGTAGCTGTGGAGTAACATTGTATTTTTTGTTCGCCCTTGATCATGCGCATGCGGTTGATGTAATAATTAAACAGGTCGCGTTGCCACCAAAAAATATAAATGCCCAGTGTAAGCAGACTGAGAATATAGCCTTTAAGGTTTAATACGAGAAATTCCCCGCCATCTCCGTCATTGGAAAATGCTACATCGCCGTAACGGATATTACTGTGTGTGTATCTGCGGATATTCATCGCCATCCATGCCCCATAGATACCAAATGTCAATACGGTGAAAAGCAGCCAACGGAAAAAATATCCCACAAAGAGATGTCGGTCGCCGCGATAACCAAAGCGAATACCTCTGTAGGTGGTTCTACTGAGTCGGTATCGGAATGCACCATGAATGGCAAAGGGAATAATACTTAAGATTGCCAGATAGAAGAACAAAATACCAGCCAAGGTACTGACCATTTTCATTAGCAGCAAGAAAATGGAAATTACGGCGATATAAAAAATGAAGATTTTGATAAAGCCGCGAAACATTTCCTTGCCTGTGCCCGAGAAATGAAATCGTTCCTCATTCAGGGCCGTTTGCCCATAAATGTATTGCAATTTCTTAGCTCTGGCCCAGGGATAATAAATGCCCAAAGTAACCAGCGTCAACAGCCAGTTTACGATCATAATGCTAAAATACTCAGAACCTTTTCCGAAAAATTCTAACTGGTAGTTCTGGTTAGTTTGATTGATGGGATTTTCTGAAGTATAATATTACAAATCAGAATTTAAAGCAGGTTTTGGTATTTTTCCGTATATGCATTTTAAGCTTATTAATAGCAATTTTATATTGCAAACTAAAAGCACAGGCCATATACAGGTCATGCAAAATTGTATGTGAATATACTAAAGTAAAAGAAATGTGAAAAAAAAGTAGAGTGAATTTTTATAAAGCATTTTGCTCCATATTCATGAAGCTGTGATTTCCGACATTGCAGCCTGTAATAGCCGATAATTTTCTTTATCGAAGCAAACTAGTATCACTTTGTGTATTTGCTTATCATTATTCAGAAAGTTTATAATAGCTGTAACCGCTATTACTGCAGCTTTATCCTTTGGGAAACGATATACTCCGGTACTGATAGATGGAAAGGCCACCGTTTTACATTGATGTGCTACCGCTAGCTTTAGTGAGTTGATATAACAATTTCTGAGCAAAGTGGCTTCATCGTTATCGCCTCCATGCCAAACAGGGCCGACAGTATGGATTACATATTTTGCCGGTAATTTACCGGCAGTGGTAATAACGGCCTCCCCGGTTTTACAGCCACCTTGGCGGGCGACAATTTTCCGACATTCTTCTAGAATTGCAGATCCTCCGGCTCTATGTATGGCTCCATCTACACCACCGCCACCCATTAATGAGCTATTGGCTGCATTTACTATAGCGTCTACATTGCATTGGGTGATATCTCCCATTATTATTTGTATTCTAGTCATGGTAATTTTGGAGGTTATGGGATTGATTTCAATATATACATTGTAATTATAACCGAAAATTAATAAATATTATGGGCTGATAGTTATTTGCGGATTTAAGTTGCTCTTTTGTGTATGTTGGATTATGGTGGAGATAGGATATTAGGTTGAGCATCATTATTTAAAATAGCAAGGAGCACTATATTACCTTATCCACTTTCTATAGGAGAGGAAGAACTTATCCCGATAATAGATATATCGACATGTCTTCATTGATTTGAGGGATTATTATAGCTCTCTTTACAAGATACCTACATCCAATAGGTATTGTTAGAGAAGCCAATAGAACATTTGTTGGCTAACGATTTTAGTACTGCCGTTCGGATAAAATCTTCCACAAGCAATAGCCAAATGCTTGCTACGAACTATAAGAAACGCATGCATTTGATAGAATTAGCGAATATCCAACAAAGCTCCCGAACTATTTTTATTGGGATGAAGAATCTCAAGTTATTGCTTATGAAGAGGACTTGTTGGGTGTGTATCGCATCTTTAAAAAGCTAACAGACCAAAGGTGTAGGGCAGGCCTGCTAGCTTTTTTAGTTTGGATAAGGGCAATACAACTATTTTTCCATGTATGCTACTTTTTATCCTTAGCTTTAATACGGGAGGGTTTCACCCATTCGTCCCAGGTACTTCCCCAGCCGATATAGTGAATTTTATATTGACCATCTTTGTAGTCCAAAATTTTGGCATTATACCAGCTGCCTGACCATTCTACCAGCACTTCCTGGCCAGTTTTGAAAGCAGCAGGTACAGCCTTTGGCTTTTCTCTTGTGGGTACAGGTTTCTTGATTTCTGAGGGAGCTGTAGCTTTACCGTTAAGACGAGTTCCGGTTGCTATGTGGCCTCCTACTTCTCCGGCTAAAAAAATCAGTTGGTCTGTATCTTTTTTATACCAGAAATCATAGGTGTTTTTTCGTGCATCTGAGATGCGATAATAGGTAACGCCTTCCTGTGCATACCATGGGCTAACGATTTTAATGTTGTCCGAATACTCTCCCCAAGTATATTTACCATTATTATAAATGGTTAGGGTATTCATGGCGGCACCGTGCTGATATATCATATTGGTACGATTGTCATTGGTAACTACATAAGTTACCGCACCTGGGATCCAAACATCCCATTTACCCAGAATCTCCGAGGCTATTTTTTGTGCATACAAATAATAATGGCCCATCAGCCAAAGCAGTGTAAATAAAAATTTTGGTTTCATGATCTGAGTAGGTTAAATGTTTAAACATTAATTCCAGGCTATAATAACGATTTATTATATGACCTATTTTGGGGAAAATAGAAAAAGTTTTGTGGCCTTTATTGAAAGCGACAAAACTTTATCCAATAAGGGAGCGAATAAATGGGTGGAAAGCCTGGGTAGGTATATAGAGCTTTTAACTTTTATTCCTAGTAAGTTTCAAAATGCGAAGCTTATGATTGTTTAAGCTCTGACAGAATGATTTTTTTCTGGCGCATGGTGTTTTTCATGACTTTGGCTCTTACGGATGGACCTTCGCTACTTATCAGCTCGTAATATTCGACAGGTACCACTTGCCAAGAGAGTCCGTATTTGTCTTTACACCATCCGCATTGGCCTTCTGCACCACCGTTGGAGGTGAGCGCTTCCCAGTAGTAGTCTACTTCTGCCTGATCTTTACAGTTGATTACAAAAGAGATGGATTCATTGAATTTAAAAAACGGGCCGGCTGCCAATATCTGAAATTCCATTTCTGCTATTTGAATGATGGCTATTTCAAAAGTTTCTTGCCCACTGATAGCTACAGCTTCTGGAGTGTTTTCGTAATGGTGGTATTCTTTTAACTTGCCATCTTGGAAAATCGATAGATAATAGTCGGCTACCGCTTTGGCATCTTTTTCTACCCAAAGACAGGGGGTGATTTTTTGTGTATTCATAGTTGTGATGTGGGTTTTGTAAGCTAAGGTATCTTTTTTTTGATTTGCTTTAGAATTTTGGTTTGAGTTATTGTAGCTCAAAATAAAGGGAGCAGCAAGCAATAGGAGAAGGAGGTTTTTCATAATTTTTATTTTTTGAGTGGAGCAATAAGGAGTCCAGTTCGTGTAACACCATGGTGAAGCCCTTTTTGAAGCTCATTTCAATCATTTGGTTCGGGAGATTTATTATACATATATGCACCAGCGTAATGTTACTTTGGTCAATAAAGTGTTCAGCATTTCAGGTTTTGTCCAATCCTGCTAACCCAGATCCGGTACTGCAGCAAAACTGCACTCGATGCTTACCGTGCGTGTTTCTTTGTTGGCGATGAAGTCAAAAATAGATTACGTGCTCATAGTTTTTTGTTTTTCATGGTTTGCAGAACGTCGTCAAGCTGGCTGAATCGAGGTTCCCATAGTTTTCGGAATTGTGCCAGCCCCTTGTCGAATTCTTTCATTTTTCTATTTCGAGCGAATAATAGATTTCTCTTCCTTTATATTAACGTTTGATCAGTTGGCATTCGTTAAGAATACGCAAAGGCTTAGACACTGCCTGTCGTGTTATTTTAAAGTTCGTCGCAATTGCATTCGGTGTCATTGCGTGTAACGCCATAAGTGTAATAATAGCTCATGGTGTTGGATCTGCAGTTGTCTGAAAAATATCTCGTTGCATAATTAAAATATGAAACCCATCGGTTGCAAATACACGCGTAACTATTTAGTTGCGCAATTTTTTTATTTTCTCAAGATAAGAGGGGAATATCTATTGAGCAGGATCATAGGAGCGTTATCCGCTCATTCCTGGAATGGCGGATACATCGCGTCCAGTGCTGTGGCAATATCGATTATAACAAGAAGCCGTAGATATAAAGAATGAGACCTGTAATGCAGGTTAATGCCATGTCCCACATTCCTATTTTACCCCACAAGCGATGCGTTTTACTGAATTTGCCGGGGCGAGGATTTTTGCCAAACTTAATTAATGAAGCGATAATTAGTACTGTCCAAATGATGGATGTGGTAATAGATAGGAAAGTGTGAAAATATATAGTGAAGTTTAGAAAAAATGTTCCTTCATAAGAAGACCCTTTCACCATTTCAAAAATGCCGCCATTTTGCTGCATATCGTATTCAAACAACAATACTACAAAAAACAGAATGACGAACATAATTAACTGAATGTTCTTATGCAGCTTATAGTTGCGCTCTACCTTTACTTTTTTGAACGAATACCATAGCAAGGGGAGGATGATAAACATGGATATTACTACTATGTCCATTAAAATGTCACAACGGGCACCTAAAAAGCTTGGAGGAAAAGATATCTTCATATGACAGTTTTGTTAAGTTGCTAAGTAGTTTATATGAAAAATCTATAGCAATATAAGATACTAATTGGCAATATCCATCATCTCTGCCTTGCAAATTTCTCAAAAGTAGTTTTTTACACGAACCCCACTTATATTTTTACTTTATCCCAAATTAGCACTTGAACACCGTTGGAGTAGTGTGTTAAATCTGCAGGATAATTCAATAGTAGTTCTCCGATGGGGTAATGAATGTCCAAACGAGTTACGGTAACCTCCTTTAGTTCCCATTCTCTGTGATGCACGTCATAGCGATACAATGTATCCTGTGATTTCAGATATAAGCAGTATCTTTCCGTCAGCCAGATATCTAGCTCTGACTTTTGCTGGATTGTTTCGCCAACGGTATAGGCTACATCTAGCCAGAATCCTTTTTTGGAATTTTTGGAGTAATATGTGGTGCCTTCTCGTTTTATATTGGCTTTTTCATAGGGTAATTTGGATAACTTTCGGGTAAGGATAGCTGAAAGATATTTTTCGGCTTCAATATTAAGAAAGTAAACTCCTTTTTTATTTCCGACCTCTACATAAGTTCTAACATTGATTTCTTGAAAATTAGAAATCCAGCTCAGTGAGGGCAGTAATCGCGGTCTTAATCGTTCCATTGTAAACGGAATTATGGATATATAGGCCTTACCGTTGAAAGTATCAATATCCAAGCCCTTAGGTACCAATTTTTTGAGTAGCTCGTATGGTACCTCATAATGTAGTAACAAAGCCCGATTCCACTCCTGATAGTACCACCAGGGTCTTTCCGGATATTCGTAGGGTCGATGTGCTGTGGATTTCAGAATTTCGGAAATATTACTCATGGCTACTATGGATTGAGGTAATCAGGAATATTGCTTTGAGGGCTATTGTAAAGCTACTGATTATTTATAATACTTGTAAAGTAATGTTATAACCCCTTAGTATCCTATACGGTGTTGCTATTTATGACACCGTCGCTCTTTACGAACGTAATGCAGTCGTACCAATCCGGTACAACGGAGATCTGGTTAGATCTTCGGGGTAGAATATAGTTATTCCTATGGCAGGGGCTCTGTTCTGGTAATTACATATACGTCATCTGTACTATTATCATATTGAACAAAGTCTACTTCTTTAAGTAGGTAATCATAGGCTTTTCTTTCCACATGGGTAGTATCGATATTTTCGATGAACGGATTAGATCCGTAATCTTCATCTATTTTTCAAAATATACAAAAGTAGGTGCATAAAGATGAGATTTACTGTACCATCTGCCGGCTGATAATGGCTTAGTTTGTATTTTGTATTGAGGAGGAATCTTATCCTTATGCGACGATAAGAGTAAATACGCAGCAGAGATTTATGGAAGCAGATGAGGCAATAATGGATATCTGCTCTCTAAAAATTATTTATTACCTAATATATCTGAATATCGCTTTATTCTTGTAATAAACTTATACACTTCAAATAGGTAAGCAAAGAATTTTGTGTATTGATAATCTACTATGATTGGGTTACATCAACTTTTTAGCAAATAAAAAATTAAAATATATTAGGGGGTAGGTTAATAGTCGTGGCTTCAAATTGTTCGATGTTAGGATTGCATCGAATTAAACACTGATATAATGTACAGTGTGTGTTTGCTCTTTTTACACGGCGGGTGACTTATATTGCCCCAATTCACAGAATCCTCAAATACTCTCGTACTAACAATATTTTCTTATTAATTATAGAGCATTTACCATACTAAAATGCTTTACTATGTATTGAACCGGCATATGTCTATGAAATAAGTAATCGGCAGCAATGAAATTCATTACTTTTTTATGCATATAGCTGAAGTGTACACATATTCCTCACCCTTATTTATAACTTGCTAAGTATTTTTAGCACTATCAGTATAATGACTTTAAGCATTATACGGTTTTAATGTTTTCACAATAAAATATGCTGCTATAATATTAGGAACCCAACACAGCCACGCTACAATTCTATAAGCAAATAGATAATCCCCGAGAGTTATCATGAGCAGGGGCAACCATATTCTCAATGTTACTGCGGCAAAACAAGCAGCATAGCTATAAATCATCAACTTACGATGTTGTTCAATTTTTCCGTTTCTAATTTCTAGATAGGCTAGTAAGGTAGTTGCAACCCAAACTATTCCCAGGCTAATAAATCCTAGGGATGCAATAAAGCCTCCGGTAGCAGTAAAACCAATTCCAATACCGGCAAGACCACTTAAGAAAACAGATATGGCATAGATTTTTCCAATAAGTCGGTGCAGAGAGGGCTTCCGATGGAGCAGTCTTTTGTTGAATTGCATCCAGCCTACCAGCAAAGAAATTCCTCCAAAAATGATATGCGTATAGAAGCCAATATTCCAATAAATATTTGTCAATAGTTCGTTAGTCTTTGTACTTAAAAGACCTATATTTCTTACTTGCAGAAAAAAATAAATACTTGGATAAAGGCCAATAATAATAGCAAGTAGAGCAAAGATCGCTTTGGATATTCTTTGTGTCATCTTGTACTAGTTAAAAAGCCATTATAAGTTCGTGAATAGTTTTGATTTTAGAATTGTTTTATATTGGATGCAAATTTAGATATTGTTTTAATTGCGAAATGCATGGATTTAGAAAGTTAATGGGGGAAGATCTACACCTTTTGTCCATACAATATATTTTAGTAGTCCTAGTAAGCCTCTTAATTTTTCATCACTAATTTTTGATTTATCGAATTCAAAAATCAGATTCTCTTCTTTAGTTGATTTATAGGAATTTACAGGATTGGTTTCGGCTTCTCCTTTAAAGATGATTTCATTGTCTTCAAGATTAATGCCTTTTAGTTTTTTATATGCGATACGTCTTCGGAATTGCAGTTTTTGGTCACCTTCGTATCGAAAAAAGAATAATTCAAATCCAAAATCATCGACTTTAAAGTTGATGTCGTTGGAGTTCTTTTTAATGTTCTTCATGAGAATTTCAATAATCTTCGCTATTTCGCGTTCAGAAGAAGTGTAGGTAGGGCGTTTAGAATTTTCAATCTTTAGTACAGGATGACCTGCCAGTGCCAATTGATGTAATTTCTCTGCCACTGCTTTTATTTGCTCAATTTTTGATTGTTCTGAACGAGGAATTTTTAAGGAGATGAAGTCAGTAGTGCTTTCTCGCCTGGAATATGGTTTATCATCACTATCCCGTTGTTCTATGTATTTATATAGTTTAGTTTTAAAATAAACAAAAATCGTAATCAAATTCGATTCGGCTTCGTATGTTTTTATATCCCAGAATTTAGCCCAGTCAATATCCTCTATTTTTGTAATTATGAGACCTGTGTTATCCTTAATGAGTTCCACAAATATAGTACCGTCAAAGAGATGCTCATATTTATAAAATTGATCCGGTGGCCGTTTGTTAGCTATTCGATATAAGGTAAGGACATCCTCTGAGATATCAATCTTGGAGATACTGTCATTCTGAGCCCACGAAGAAAATTGTATTCCGAATAATAATATGACGATTTGAAGAAACTGTTTCATAAGCAATAAGGTTTATCAGACAGGCTACATTTTCCGGGGGGCTATCCTTGGAAAATGAAAAACTTGCTGTACCATTTTAGTCTTGGTTTTATAAAAACTTACCAGCACTATATTCGGCATATAATGCTATATTGTTGAGCAAATTTATATAAGTTCAAGTTTATACCAAATGTTGTAACACTAATCTATATTTAAGCCAACGGATTTTTATAGATCGATGCACTCAGTTGCAAATTGCACAGGGAAGATATTATTAAGAACATCTGCTGCTGGAGGCCAAGCACAATACTTAATTGTGTAGTTATTGATTCTTTTTAGTGAAAGATTTATTACACCCCAATATCAGAGACTGGCTTGTAGGATGCTTATCGGAGTCTATATTATTGATTTGCTTATAAACAAATATGTATATTTATTAATAAATGCGGGTTGGTTGTAATTTGCAATGAGTTTTGTATTATAAATACATGAAAATGAGTTTATTAAGATGGGTAGCTGGATTTGGCTGTCAGGTAAAATAGTATTCCAAACAGTCAAGCCAATTTGTAAATGAGCTCTTCAATTTCTGCGTGGCGGGCGTTTGTATAATTTATATTTAACCTATTCGTATGAGCCCACATTTCTCTAATACTTTTGCGAGCCTATATTATCATATGCTACACGGCCGAAGATAGGTCGCGTCGGTCAAGTAGAAGAAATATTTGCAGGGCTTGAGTGGCAATGCAACGTCCCCAGAACCTTTTGTCAATCCAATAAGTAATTTCAGCCTGTTCTTCCATGATAAACCTAGAAATGCTGCCTACTATCGTATCGCTAAGCCAAATGGTATGCTAGTTGATAGAAGAGGCGTTAAGCAATTTTGTATGCTTGGCCAAATAAGCGTTTTTGTCTGATGGATTGTCGGGGATAAATGCTGCTATGTAACCGCCGTCTTTGTCGAGTGGTATCTGAAACAGCGCATCTAGTTTGGTAATACGGGTGGGGGATAGTTGTATGGTATACGCACTTTTTGTCATTTTCAACATTCATGTAGGTTTAGTGCTTCAATTGGCAATACATTATTTTATAATTATTATAGCATTACTTAGAACTATCAATGAGTTGGAATTGCTATAGAGTCAAAGAGTTTTAGCGTATCCTTTGTTATATTGATGGGATAAGCTTTGTATTGCATGGTTAGGAAAATGCTGGGTTAATAATATTTTTCTATTCCTCCAACTCCTGGGATAAGCTTGTTTGCTCTTGTTTTGCTAATGAAGTTATTTAATCTTTTTTCAAACTCTGCAGGCCTATTTCTAGCGCTGTCAATATAAGCGATTCTGATCCTCTTATACGATTCTGATAAATTTTGATAATTTTTCCAGACAATTTTATCAGCCTTTATTCTGTCAATAATGTCTTTAGGAAAACGAAAGGGTTCTGCTACGATCTTCTGTACTTCATCTATCAGTTTGGGATGTATCATTTTATGTTCGAGCAACCATTTTAGTCTCTCCTTGTTGGCTTGCGAATAGGAACTTTTAGGGTTTCGAGGAGTAAAGCGTTGTATTTTATGTTCTCTGTCTAATGATTTTACAGTACTGTCGATCCAGCCAAAGCAAAGAGCTTCTTCCACAGCATCATTATATGGTATGGCTTTTTTATGGGAAGCCTTCAGCGGAAATACAAGCCAAATTTCTTTAGCCGTTTCAAAGTTTTTTGTTAGCCATTTTCGCCACTCTTTCCGACTTGCAAAATATTTTGTTGCTTGCGGTGCTTCCATTTTTGAGAAAGTTCTTAATACTGTTGGCTAGCTAAAATAATATTACCATATAAAGTTATAAAAAAATAGTAGCTGTAGTAGCTTCTTTTCTAAAGAAGCCATTTAGGCATATCTGTTATGAGTTACACCAATTTTCAAATAGTTCTTGAAGTAACGGTAATAACACATAAGAAAGTAGTGCTATCAATATTCTCGTTAATATCAAAGTGCGTAATAGTAGACAAAGCTTACCCAATGGTTCTCCGAAAAGCCATAGCATCAAAGTAAGACTTGGATAAATAGCTATGCAGGTCATTAATGCTTTTTTGTATTGTACTTTCTTACGCATTTTATAAACCGTCTAGTATATTCATAAGTGACGGAAGGTTAAAATCTGTTTCGTTCGGATACGATTGTCTATTACAGACAAATTTTTGTAGATGACTTTGTCTTATCACTTTGACGATTCCTCCAATCTGTCACATAACAGTATTTGTAAATTAAGATTGAAGCATTATTGTATTTTCAAAATGCAGTCATTAAAAGTTGAAAGATTTTTTAATATAAATAAAAGCCGGCATAACCGATCTTATTGACGGCTACTTTAAGCTTATAGCTGAATGGTGCGTTGAATATGGATTTGTTTCAGAAATGTTTTATCATTCGAATACAATCGAATAAAAATGATGATTGCGGAATACCGATCTTGATTAATATGAGGTACGTATAATTAAAGGAATCGTATATCTTGTATTAATTCTTTTGCTACTTTTGCACCATGGAACTCGCAGATTAGACTATTTACTTTACACAATTAACGCAGAAGGATAGTTTAGGATTATTCTTCGGATTTCTATTGTCTCATTATTAAAGTAAATATCTAATCATGGAAAATTTCTTCGAAAGCCCTTTTAAAGGGAAGATTATTAAAGATCACATTGCGAATCCCAATATTATTGCAGGTAAATATTCTTATTACTCCGGTTATTATCATGGCCATTCATTTGATGATTGTGCTCGCTATCTATTCCCAGATAGAGATGATGTTGATAAATTGATTATCGGCTCTTTTTGTTCCATAGGTAGCGGAGCAAGTTTTATCATGGCGGGGAACCAAGGGCATCGTTATGATTGGATATCTAGCTTCCCTTTTTTCTATATGCCCGAGGTAGCTACTTTTAGTAAAAGCCGGGATGCATTTCAAAAAGCGAGTGATACTATTGTTGGAAATGATGTGTGGATTGGCAGTGAAGCCATAATCATGCCGGGAGTTCGGATAGGTGACGGTGCAGTAATTGGTAGCCGGGCGCTGGTAACAAAGGATGTAGAGCCTTATGCCATTGTAGGAGGTAATCCTGCCAAGCTAATCAGGAAGCGATTTTGTGATGAGGATATCGAAAAGCTCCTAGAGATGCAGTGGTGGAATTGGGACGAAAAGCTGCTTGCTGAAGCGATGCCCCTTCTTTGCTCGGGTGATGTAGGGCAATTATATGAGTTTTTTCAGAAGATGAAATAATAAAAGAAGGCTCTGGATTCCGGAGCCTTCGTACTTAATGCATTTTATCATTTATAGTTTGTCCAACTGGTATTGGGTGAGCTCATTGGTTACATCGCCGGTATTAAGCGTAGTTGCTGGTTCAAACAGCATTACTAGTACTTCGTTTTCTGCAATAGGTCTATGTTCCGTGCCTTTAGGTACGATTATAAATTCATCTTTATTTAATGTTACTGTCTTATCTCGAAATTCGATTTTTAATATGCCATCTACTACCAAAAACATCTCATCCTCATTATCGTGCTTATGCCATACAAATTCGCCTTTGAATTTGGCGAGTTTTACGTATTGTCCGTTAAGTTCACCAACAATCTTAGGCGACCAGTGGTCAGTAAAGAGTGCAAATTTCTCCGATAAGTTTACTTTATCCATCGTCGAAGTATTTATAGTCTAATATCAAATTGCTTCCCCAATATGCTATTGAATTACATCCCTTATAGGTTCATAGTACAATCCTACTACGCCGCAACGGTATGTGCGGGTATTGATAAGGCGTAAGTTTTTTCGATTATTAATTTCTTTGAATAGCGGGATGCCTCCACCTATTACTACCGGATTGACAGTGATTCTCATTTCATCAATTAAATCGTGATTAAGAAAGGTGGATATCAGTCCTGCTCCGCCAAATAACCAGATATCTTTTTCGGAGCTTTCTTTTATTTTTCTCACTTCATTTACGATGTTGTCTTGTATCAGCGTATAATTTCCGGAAAGAGGGAGAGTTTGCCTTGAAAATACATATTTTCTTTTGGTGTGTATTTGGGCGTAAAAGTCTTTTTCAAACTGACTTGCGTCATCTGCTGGAACATAATTACCATAGGCTTCATAACTAACCCTACCGTAAAGAACTGTATCTATTTCATCGGCAAATCGGTATAGCGTCTCTGCTAGTTCATCGTCGAAAACAATCCAGTCTATTTCTTTATTATTGCCCTCTATAAAACCATCAAGGGACACGGTAAGATCTAAAATAATTTTTTTCACAAGATTGGTTTTAGAATTAATTATAAACTATATTATTACTTATTGTTTGCTTGGGGTATCATTGATAGAAACGATATAGAGGCATTACATACTTTATTGCATCAATAATAATGAAAATGTTAGCTTGCTGCAAATTAGAAAAGCGATCTAAAAAGAATGAGATTTTTTGAATAAAATTTTATAAACCTGTATTAAATATTATTTTTTGAGGATTATCAATCTTCCAGCTAACCAAAGAAGCAAGAGTGTTTCAAATACCAATGTATAAGGAATCACTGTAAGGTTTTTAATAAATAGTAATACAGGCCATTCTGATGCTTGAGGATTCAGAATGCCTTTGTCTTTTAGAAATGAGATGAGTGACGTTTTATATATGATTACATCAATGCAATAATTGAGTAGCCATGCGATAATTGAAAATCCAATCAGGCTTAATATTATAGCTTTCCAATACATTTTTACATGCTGACGAAAAACAGTTCCAAATTGCGCTCTCTTCTCTTTGTCGGTAAGAAAGTGTTTTATTCGTAGCACCCCTTTTTTAATATCAGCGAGTCCCAGAATGTATAGCAATAATAATACTCTAGCACCTTCTACGATAATCTCTAATAAAATATTAGTTAAGGAATGAATATCGCCGAATCCTTTTAATTGAATATAACGTCCCAAGCCGGCTATAAAGGCCAAGCCAATTATTACCCTAAAATGTCGTAGCGAAAAGAAAAATGTATGTTTTAAGAACAACTGTGTTTGTGAAAAACTTGCTGCAAGCATCATTGTCATAGGTTTGGGGCAATGAAATATTGAGAATTACTAGTATTGAATTAAAGCCCTAAGTTCGGAAATTATGATAAATTTTGCTCTAATAATCATTTCTTAAAAACTGATTTGCAATTTTATTGTTACTAATGGTAATATTACAAGAGTAGATAGCACTTTCAGCTCTCATGGATCATCGCGAAGTACTATAGTATTCTAATGTTCGATGTAACCAAGGGGGTGTGAATATAAGGATGGGATAGAGCGTACTAATGGGCTATAGTATTGGGTATATGCTCTATTTATATTTTTGTGATTATGAAAGGCTTTTGGATTTTGATAAGCGTATTTTCTTATTGCTCAAAACAAAGAATAGAATTTGATGAATTTCGACAAGCTCATATTTTCAGTTGCCTATAATATGACCGGCGACTACAATACTACTCGAGATGTTGTTCAGGATATCAATCTTAAACTTTTGGAAAATCCCATTCCTGAGTATGTGACTGATAAGAGGAATTATATTATTCGAGCGACAATTAATCATTGTCTAAATCTGAAGAAACGGGAGCAGCGATTATATTATAAGGGATTATGGCTTCCTGAGCCCTTTGTAGCGATGTCGGAAAGTGAGACTACTGGAACGCATTTTGAAAATCAGAACCTACTGTCTTATGAGCTAGCTTTTTTAATGGAACAGCTATCGGCAACGGAGCGTGCTGTATTTGTTTTGAAAGAAGCATTTGATTTTAGTCACAAAGAAATTGCAGAGGCTATAAACATTTCGGTGGACAACTCTCGTCAATTGTACAGTAGGGCGAAAAGAAAGGTGACCAATCTCAAGCATAAACCGGCTTCCAACTTAAGAGCACTGAGCACAGCAAGGAATTTTGTCTCGCTCATTAGTCAAGGCGATGTAGAGGGTTTGATTACATTGTTTAACGATGAAATATCCTTGCTTGGCGATGGTGGTGGTAAAGTACCTGCATTAGGAAAGCCTCTTATGGGAAAGGAAAAAATTGCTCAGTTTTTTATCAAACTTATTCGCAGTGCAAAATCTCCTGTCAGTTTTTCTTTTACGGAAGTATTATCGCAACCTGCCATAGTCATTTGCCTAAACGGGGAACTAACTTGTATACAAATTCTATCGATACATAAAGATAAAATCTCAAAGGTTTTTGCTGTATTGAATCCGGATAAGCTTAACCTATTTCGAGCCTCACTTTCTAGTTTACCATAAGTTAGAAAAGTAACATTATAATTATACATAGAGGTGGAACTTTCACTAGTAGTTCAGTATCGGAGTATTTAAGACTTTTTGTAAGAATTCTTGTCACAAAATCTCGTATACGATTGTCTTAGGGGTGTAAATTTAAAATACAGAAATATGGACAACGTACAAACATTTTTACCCCCCATTGAAAGTCCGAAAGGATTTATGATGAAGCTAGTTTATTTCCTAACAAAGAAACAGTTTGGAAAGGTGCTCACCCCCGTAAAGGTGTTCGCTGCTAGGATGCCTGTTGCGTTTGGCAAGTTTGGTGCCAAAATATATGAGCTGGATAAGAAATTAATAATTCCCAAAGAACTTGTCTTCCTTATTCGGCATCAAGTAGCACGAATAAACGTTTGCGAATTCTGCATGGATATTGGAAGATATAAAGCCTTGAAAGAGCTTATGCCCGAAGAGAAGTTTAATGCTATACATGAGTATCAGTCAAGTTCCTATTTTTCGGATGCTGAAAGAGCTGCACTGGATTATGCAACAGAGCTCACAAAAGATAAAAAAATAAATCCGGAAACATTCTCACGACTAAAGAAATACTTTACGGAAAGAGAAATATGCGAAATTGTTTATCTGATAGCCACAGAGCATATTCCCAATCTTACTAATATTGGCCTGAATATTCATTCAGATATGTTTTGCGATATTAGTAAAAGATATATCGCAAAGTATTAAGAGGCGCTACTCCTAGGTTGATACTTTTAACCGATTATTACGATACTCAGTTACTCAAATGGGATTGGCAATACCTCTAATTGCACTGCTTTTTTAAGCGCTTCTTTTTAGGTTTCAAATGCATCTCTTGATGGTATAGGCCCCATTTCTCTAGTTCAGCAATCATCGGTTTTATCGATTTCCCTATATCAGTAAGAAAGTATTCAACGGTAGGAGGGATGGTAGGGTATACTTTTCTTCCAACCAGACCATTAGCCTCTAAACTTCGTAGCTGAGTGGTAAGCATCTTGGGGGTAATGCCTGCTACCAATCTTTCCAGTTCTTTAAATCGAACAGTACCATTTGACACTAGCGCATAAATGATTGGTAGCTTCCATTTGCCACCTAATATATTTACAGAATGCTCTACAGGACAAATTTTTTCAGTTTTTTTCATGATATAACTAAGTGAATATCAACAATACTATATTTAAGTATACTAGTATACTTTGTATATACTACTTGCAAAAGTATACTGTCAAATCTATTTTTGCAAACAAAAGTTATGAAACACACAATTTTTAGTTTATTAATTCTTTTAACACATATCACAATGAACACACCATCCGTTGCACAGGAGATTATGGACAGAATCAAGACTGAGCGGACTTCCTTTGAAGCACTTGGAAAGATTTATCCGGTAGAGAAGTCTGTTAAGATAGATAAAACACAAATTGCTGGGGTAAACTGTTACTGGTTTATACCTGAAAAACTTAGCTCAGAAAATATAATTGTCTATCTGCATGGAGGAGGGTTTTCTTTGGGTAGTATCGAGTCGCACAGGGCTTTAGTGAGCTTATTGTCGAATACTACCGGGCATAGAATTCTTTTTATTGAGTATTCTCTGGCGCCAGAGCATCCCTATCCTGCAGCCATCAATGAGGTTGTAGCTGTATATAAAATGTTGGATGCATCCCATAAAGGAGTCAAACTTATTTTTATGGGAGACAGTGCTGGCGGAACTTTGGCAGTAACAGCTATTAATGCGCTGGTCAAGGAAGGTTTCAGAATCCCAGATGCTGCCATTTTAATTTCTGCACTTATAAACTTTAAATGCAATAACAACTCTTATCAAACAAGACAAGAGTTGGATCCGATTCTTACTAAGGCGTATATTCTGGATTGTATCCGCAATTATCTTCAAGAGAATGGTGATGCGGAGGCCAATCCCAGTGAGATTGTATTCAAAAGTTTTCCTCCCTTGCTGGCTCTAGTGGGTACAAATGAAATATTGTACGATGATTCTAAAAACTTTCATGAATATATCAGCACCATTCAGCCTCATTCGGAATTTAAAGCTTATCAGGATCAAACCCACGTATGGCTCCTCACCAATAAAGATAGTGTTCAGGCTAAAGAATCGCTTAAAGACATTACAGCCTTTCTTGAAAGTATTCAATAAGCAAAAAAGAGAAATAGGCGGGTACAGTGCTGAAGATTTTGCATTACCCGCTATTTCAACATTACAATCATATCTGCGAGTGTTATCTTTCCCATTCTGCTGCATCATCCGCTACAGCTATCGCTTCAATTTCGATGAGCGCCTCGGATGAAAATAGTGAGGATACTTCGCAAATGGTATCGGCAGGATAGGGTTTTGTGAAGTATTTTTCTCTCAACTTAACAATCTTATTAAAATTACTCATATCGCGTAAGAGGATGGTTGCTTTTACTACATTTTTGAGACTGGAACCTCCGGCTTTCAGTACCTTTTCAAGGTTTTCAAAAGCTTTTTGTGCCTGTACGTCAAAATCCCCGATACCAATTAATTGTCCGTTATCATCAATAGCTGTCTGACCTGAAATAAATAATAAATCACCGACACGATAGCCCTGTGCCAGATTAAATGGAGCATAGGTGTCAGGAGTAATTTTAATTTGTGATATTTTCATTGTAAGCTAATTTTAAGGTTAAACCATTAATTTATATTTGATATATTTCTTGTTCAATCAGAAATTCAATCTGAATAAACCGCTAGGTAGTTTCGGAACAGAGCCTTGCTAATACATTTCTAGTGTGGCTAATAGTCGCTTTGGGCCATAGCATATTTTTGTGGAATGGGATTATGGGTTGATAATTCATTGTCTTGATGGGCCAATGCGGATCTGCCAGTGCTGCTTTCCCAATGGACAATAAATCTGCATGGTTATCATTAAGTGCTTTTTCGGCTTTGTCTAAATTATGTAGGCCTCCATTGGCGATTATTGGAATATGCGTGGTACTTCTCATCACCGATGCCAGTGATGTGTTCTCATTATAAAAACTATCCCGTTCCCATTCTCCGGTTTGAACGGCAACGTGTATATAGTCCGGTGCAGATCTTTTAATTTGCTCTGCTAATTCTTTTGCTGCTTCAATTCCTTTTTCCCATCGGTATGCGAGGTCATTTACTTTTCCCTCCGAGATACGGAGCCCTAGGATGAAATGTTTGGGAACTTGCTGTTTTATACCTGATATAATTTCAGCTACAATTCTATAGCGGTTTTCAATGTTTCCACCATAGTGATCTTGTCTTATATTCAGTTCAGGAGTTAGAAACTGATCTAATAAATATCCGTTTGCAGCATGTAACTCTATACCGTCAAATCCGGCCTTATAGGCATTAATTGCTGCTGTAATGAAGCCTTCTTTAACCTGTTCTATATCCTGTAACGTCATGGGTTTGGGTATTGAAAATGCCCCTGATCCTCCATAGGATGCTAACTTGACACCTTTGGGCTGGATGGGCGAGGGAGCAATGGTACTTTTTTGATACTGAGATATTGCTCCTCCATGCATTAGTTGTGCAATAATTAATGCATGATGCTTGTGTACGACATCAGTGATTTTTTTCCATGACTCTATGTGTTTTGTTGTGACCATGCCGGGCTGAAATACATAGCTCTGACTAGCGAAGTTATCTGTGTATAGCCCTTCGGTGATGATGACACTGAAGGCGCCTTTGGCAAATGAAGTGTAGTAGTCCACCATTTCATCAGTGGCGACTCCATCGGCATCTGCACTTACCCGTGACATGGGTGCAACAACTGTGCGATTTTTAAGACTTCTATTCCACAGTGGGATTGGTTGAAAAATAGGATGATTTATCATAAGATTCTGCCTGATTAGTTTGAGGAGGCAAAACTCATGATTCAGTCAATTTTAAAAATTGAACTAGGTCAAGAAGACTTATTTTTTCTGCGAATACGACTGATAAACTCTGCTGAGACTCCTAAATAAGAGGCAATTAAATATTGCGGAACTTTTTTAGCAATTTCAGGGTAAGTGACCAAGAAGTCATAGTAGCGGCTTTCTGCATCAAAAGCATTGTGGTAAATAATTCTCTTTTGCAAAGCACCCAAATAGCTTTCCAGAATCAAGCGGAAGTATCGTTCTAAGCGGGGCAAAGTTGCTAGCAATTGCTGAAATGAGGTGTAGCTGATTTGTAAAACTTTCGTATCCTCTATGGCCTGAATGTTATACATCGAAGGTTTCTGTTTGGAGAAACTCTCAATATCCGTGGCCCACCAGTCATCGATAGCAAAAAATAGAATCTCTTCCTCTCCCGTTTTGTCGTTTATAAAGTAAGTTTTTACAGACCCCGACACTACATAGGTATCATAACGGCAAGTTTCACCATTCCTTAATAAATATTCACCTTTCTCAAAGGATCTTTCTATCCAGAATTTTTCTATAATATGAGTCTCCTCTTCACTTAAAGAGATATATCTGCTGATATTTTGGATGAGTGTATTCTTCATATTATATAATTCCAGATTGATGTATGGGGCTGGTAAAGCAAGTTTTTTACTCAAATTTACGTCACCCTCTAATATTGAAATGTGTATAACTAAGATACAGTAAAGTTGTAGCCTTTTTGCTCAAGAGTGTAAAGCTATTATATTTTATCCCTGATATTACCACGACTGCAAGTCGATAGTTCAACGGATAACGGGCTAGTGTTATCATCCATTGCGGGAGCTATGATTGCGATTTATCTAATGACCCCCTTGTTAATAATTTGAGCAATTCATTTACTGTCTTCCAGTTTCGGGTAGTTGCAGGTACTTTAAGCTTTTTTTCTAAAAAGGTATTGTTGAGCTTGGTTTTACCATATCCATTGGGGCAATATAAATAAACTGCGCTAGACGTGATTTCGATGGCTTCTGTCGGATGTTTAACTTTGAGAATAGCATCCTTATCAAATGTTTCTGGTACATCTCCCAGAAATGTTACATGTAGAAATTCTGCATTTTTCGATTTATCTTTTGCTAATAAGTTGTGATCTATAATTGCTTTTAAATTTGTAGAAGTAAGCACTATAACAGGAACATCAAATCCAAATTCTTTTTCGATTTGCACTGATATTTTTTGAGCAAGCTGTTTTGTATCTTCTTTATTTGCGGAGAATATGACATTGCCGCTTTGGACATAAGTATGCACATTTTTAAATTTTAACTTTTCATACAGCTGTTTTAAGGCATCCATTTTAATAATTCTTTTGCCGCTAACATTTATTCCACGAAGAAGCGAAAGGTATGTTACCATTTGATGTCGGATTTTGGAGTACTACTTTTTATGACAATTTTTTTGAATACTGATAAAGGTTGAGGATTTAAATATATTTCATATGCTAATCTATAAAAAAATGCAATCTTCCTTCGTGTGCGGTCAGCTTGCATATTACGTACGGTATGCAGAGGGTGTTATGCCTGTCCACTTTTTGAAAGCCCTAACGAATGCACTTGGCTCGGAGTATCCTATAATTGCTGCTATCTCTTTGACGGATGAAGAACTATTTTCAATATAATGGATGGCAAGCGTTTTTCGTACTTCCTCCACAATTACCAGGTAGGATATTCCTTCCTCTTTTAGTTTCCGTTGGAGGGTTCTCACACTCATATTAAAATTACCAGCAACTGCTTCGATAGACATTGCATAGAGGTAAGAGTTGGTAATAAGGTAATTGAAGATGCGTCGGGAGAAGCTGCCCTTCAGTTTTTGTGGCTGTTGTAATTGGTGTATTTGGTTTAATAACAATGTTTGGATTTCATAGTTGGCAGTTATAATGGGTGTTGCTAAAAATTCCTTTTTAAAATTAATCGAGTAATTTTCAGATTTACTAACCCTACAGTTAAATATGATTTCGTATTCGGCTTTGTAGTCTTTATGAAAACTGGGTATTCCTATTTTTATAGGTTCCGGATTTGTGAGTAAAAGCCCCCTCATTTCGTAAAGGGTAAATGTTACAAGGAAATCACCTATATGCTTCATGGAGCAAGGGAACTTTTCATAACCCTTGTTTTTGATAAAAGAAACACTGAATGTTTTTGATTGTTGTTCTATCAACATTGTATAGTAATCAGTAATCAGGTGCAGCAATGTTCCTGCATGTTGCAAGGCTTCTTTCACTGTGCTGCTCGTCTGAATAATCTGGCCCACAGCTTTTAAAGCAGCAAGCTGCATAGCTGCACCAAAATGTAGACCAGTCAACTTGTCATTGGAAAAATGAACAATATTTTTCCAGAGGGTTTCCATTTGATGGTTGGTGACCTTGTATCGGGATTTGCTATTCAAATCATGAATATTAATTGAGGATAATGAAGCAATTTTATCAATATCCATATTTCTGTCTTTACAGAAAATAAACAAGGCCTGCAAAAATGTTTTTCTGTAATTCATACAGTAAAGATAGCATGTTGTTCTGTGAGTATTGTGTTTAATGTCGT
>Ga0207866_1000740_pt1 | contig 41293 bp, 36 predicted proteins | sample HigsolmetaAR203D_FD_184835 | JGI IMG/M metagenome (GOLD analysis project Ga0207866, IMG submission 184835) | Ionic liquid and high solid enriched microbial communities from the Joint BioEnergy Institute, USA - AR20-3-D (SPAdes) (version 2) ...
GGCAGACAGATGACGCTCTTATCCGGGGAGGCCTGCGGAATACGCGAAGTGACTTCGTAACCGCAGCCGGGAGGCTGCGCTGAATCCGCAGGAGTCAGCAGAGGCTATAGTACGCGAGTACGGGACGCCGGAAAGCGGAAGGGCCGAACCGAAAGGAGAGAGGAAACCGATGCGTTCGCGCGACGGGCATAGACAGCAGAATACCTCGCAAGAGGGCTGCCAGCGGGAGGTAGCGGTGAAGCCGCAAGGGACCGTTGGAGCGCCGAGTCCGCTGCCGGCACAAATCGCCCCTTCCTCTCGCAAAGCACAGGACGACCTGCTGGAGATTGTGTAATCTCCGTGCACTCGGCGTGCCCGAATGGGCGGCTCGAATGATGGCGAACTCACGCCGTGGTCCGTGGGAAATGTCCCGTAACACAAACAATGCCCTTCCGACTTCCTACTGGGAAGCGAAAGGGCTGAAAAGTCTGCCTTCTCGTTACCTGGAACTTTGTTAACCTTACGGAACCGCCGTATGCGGACCCGCATGTACGGTGGTGTGAGAGGTCGGGGGCTAGCCGCCCCCTCCTACTCGATTATCCGGATCAATGACACTCCAGCCTGGCGTGGCGGCAGCCGGATTTCTCGATCTGGATCGTCGCGTGCCGGATATGGAACCGTTTCTCGATCCGGTTGAGCGCTTCCTGGAGCACGGATTGCTCATCCTGCTCGTCCCGGACGAGCAGATGGCAGCTGAGCGCATCGAGTCCGGACGTGATCGTCCAGATATGCAGATCGTGGAGGTCCAGCACGCCGTCGATTCCGAGCAGCGTCTCCCTCACCTTCCCCGCATCGATCGTCTCCGGCGTCCCTTCCATTAAAATATGAACGGCGGTCCGGGTCACGCCCCACGCGCTTCTCACGATGAGCAGCGTCACCAATACGCTGACGAGCGGATCGAACCAGTACCATGAGGTAAGCGAAATGACAAGGCCCGCCGCAATCGCCCCCACGGAACCCAGCGCATCGCCGATGACGTGCAGATAGGCGCTGCGGACGTTCAGGTTCGACTTCACGTCGCCTTTGCGCATCAGGTACCAGGCGCTGGCCGCGTTGGCCGCAAGCCCGATGAAAGCGATGAAGGTCATCATGCCGCCGGCCACTTCGGCCGGTTCGCGGAAACGCTCCACGGCCTCCCACAGGATAAATCCGGCCATGACGAACAGCGTCGCGCCGTTCAGCAGCGCGGCCAGAATTTCGAACCGGCGGAATCCGTATGAACGTTTCAAAGACACCGGCCTCGCCGCCAGCCGCATGGCCAACAGACTGAGCGCCAGCGCCCCCGCGTCGCTGAACATATGCCCCGCGTCCGACAGCAGCGCCAGGCTGTTCGTCAGCAGCCCGCCGGCGATCTCCAGCACCATGATGCCGGTCGTGATGGCAAGCGCGATGGTCAGCCCGGCCCGGTTGCCGGCACCGTGGACATGAGGATGACCGTGATGATGATGGCCGTGATGATGCCCGTGATGATCATGGCCGTGATGACCATGAGGATGACCGTGAGCCATGACAAGCCTCCATTACATATGAATAATTGCTCATGTTTATTATATACAGTACCGCAACCCCGCGCAACCGTTCAACACAAAAAAACCTCCACCCACGGCGGAGGTGCGGTACACCGTCACGGCTTCAAATGATTCAAATGATCGAGCGTCAGCTTGAAAATTTGCGCGACATGCTCGTCGTCCAGACTGTAATAAACCGTCTTGCCTTCCTTCCTTCTCTTCACGATCCGCATATTGCGGAGAATGCGCAGTTGATGCGATACGGCGGATTGTCCCATCCCGAGCACGACCGTCAGATCGTGAACGCACAATTCAGACTGCAGCAGCGCATGAATGATCCGCACCCGGGTCGGGTCGCCGAGCGCCTTGAACAGATCGGCAACATCGGATGCCGTCATGTCATCGACCAGATGATCCTTGACCGCTTGCACATCCGCGTTCGTTCCGATACAACTTGTATCACAAATGCTATCCTGTAACGCTTTTTCCATCCGTATCACCATCTTTTACAAGTTTGCCAGAACCTATTATAACACGAATACAGATTGCACCTTCCATGAATACATTCTCATTCAACGGTCTGTTCGGATTAAAAAAGATTAACCTGACCGCCGTTCCGCTTCCCGTCCGCATCCGCGGCCATCCCGCGCCCGATTCCAATTGTTTCGGTCTTGTTCCCCTCTCTCTCCCATCCTACAATCGTCAGGGTAAGGAGGGATGAACATGAAAAGACTGAGAATGCTCATCTTCCTGTGCTTGCTGGCTGCCGGAGCGATGGCGGCAGACGCGCCGGCTCATGCGGACGTCTTGCTCAAGCACGGGAGCTCGGGCGACTATGTGTGGGACCTTCAATACCGGTTGAAAACGCTCAGCCTGTTCGATCAGGAGATGACGGGCTATTTCGGTCCCCATACCCGGCAGGCGGTCGTGAACTTCCAGCGGAAATACGGGCTCCCGGCGGACGGCGTAGTCGGGCCGGCAACGTGGAGAGCATTGCGCAAATATTCATTGAACAAGAGCGAAATGGACATCATGGCGCGCGTCATCTACAGCGAGGCCAGAGGCGAACCTTATAAAGGGCAGGTGGCCGTCGGCGCGGTCGTGATGAACCGGATCCGGTCCTCCCAATTTCCGGACACGATCCGCGGCGTCGTCTTCCAGCCGGGCGCGTTCACGGCGGTGGCCGACGGTCAGTATTGGCTGACGCCGAACACGACGGCTTACAAAGCGGCGCTCGACGCCGTCCGCGGCTGGGATCCGACGTACGGCGCGCTCTACTATTTCAATCCGAAGACGGCAACAAGCAAGTGGATCTGGTCGAGACAGCAGACCGTGACGATCGGCAACCATATTTTCGCCCGGTAAAAACAGCATTCGCAAAACGCCGAATACCCATCCGTTCTATCCCGCCCGTTCCGGCATATGTTGGTTACGAGCAATAAGCGATGCGGGGGTGTTCGGATGCGGGTGCGGTTTCGCCGGGGAGATACGCTGTGGGCTTACAGCCGAATATTTCAGGTGCCGCTGCCGCTCATTCTCGATTCGAACGCGCTGGATCCCACGAATATCGCAATCGGCCAGGAAGTGGAGATTCCGGGCTACATCGTCACCGGATACACGGTCAAAGCCGGCGATACGCTGTGGCAATTGGCCCGGCAGCGGGGATTGCCCGTTGACGCGCTGCTCTTGCTGAACCCGAACGTCATTCCGGACAGGCTTGCGGTGGGCTCGCAGCTGAATATTCCGCTTCGCGTCACCTGGTTCATCGTCGATACGATCAAGCCGTACGATTCGGCCGCGCTGCAGTCGGATCTGAACCGGCTCGCGGAAGTTTACCCTTTCATCCGCCGGCGGAACATCGGCGCGTCGGTGCTCGGCAAGCCGATTCCGGAGCTGCGGATCGGCCGCGGCGCCGTGACCGTTCACATGAACGGCTCATTCCATGCGAACGAATGGATTACAACGGCCATCCTCGTCCGGTTTCTGAACCACTACGCGCTGTCGCTGGTCAACGGCACACCCATCCGCGGGCTCGACATGCGGCCGTTCTATGACGCGGTGACCCTGTCCATGGTGCCGATGGTCAATCCCGACGGGGTCGATCTGGTGATCCGCGGATTGCCGGAGCAGGAGCCGTGGCGGAGCCGCGTACTGGAATGGAACGGCGGCAGCACCGATTTCAGCGGCTGGAAAGCGAACATCCGCGGCGTCGACCTGAACGATCAGTTCCCCGCCCTCTGGGATCGGGAAGCCGCGCGGAATCCGAAAGAGCCCGGTCCGCGCGACTATCCCGGCACGGGGCCGCTCACCGAACCGGAAGCGGTCGCGATGGCGGAGCTGACGAGAAGCGGGGATTTCGCCCGCGTGCTCGCCTTCCATACCCAGGGTGAAGAGATTTACTGGGGTTTCCAGAATCTCGAACCGCCCGAATCCGAGGTGATCGTGAACGAATTCGCCCGCGTCAGCGGCTATACGCCGGTGCGGACGATCGAAAGCTATGCGGGCTATAAGGACTGGTTCATCCAGGATTGGCGCCGCCCGGGATTTACAATCGAGCTGGGACGCGGGGTCAATCCGCTGCCCTTGTCCCAGTACGGCGAAATTTACGAACGGGCGCTCGGCATTCTGCTCGCGAGCCTGTATATGTGAAGGCGGATCATGCGCCTCATGCCGTGCCGGCCTCATGCCCGCACGCGCATGAGGCGCATGGCGTTCAGCGCGACGATCAGCGTCGCGCCCATGTCGGACAGGATGGCAATCCAGAGCGTCAGCCATCCCGGAACGACGAGCAGCAAGGCGGCGAGCTTCACGATCAAGGCGAACGCGATGTTCTGCCGGATAACGGCCAGCGTCTTGCGGCTGAGCCGGATCGCGTACGGCAGCTTGCCGAGATCGTCGCCCATCAGCGCGATATCCGCCGTCTCGAGCGCGGCGTCGGTGCCCGCGCCGCCCATCGCGATGCCGACGGTCGCGGCGGCCAGCGCCGGCGCGTCGTTGACGCCGTCGCCGACCATTGCGACAGCGCCGTATTCGGACGCGAGACCGCGGATCGCTTCCAGTTTGTCCTCGGGCATGAGACCTGCCCTGACGTCATCGATGCCGGCTTGCCGGGCGACGGCGGCGGCGGTGTCGCGGTTGTCCCCGGTCAGCATGACGGTCTTCCGGATGCCAAGCTCATGCAGCTTGCCGATGACCCCGCGGCTTTCCGGCCGCGCTTCGTCGATGACGCCGAGTACGGCGACCGGTTCCCCGTCCTTGGCGACGGCGAGTACCGTCTTTCCTTCCCCGCGCAGCCGGTTGGCATAAGCTTCCCACTCGCCTTCCATCCGCGCGTCCGTCCCGATCCGGATCCATTCCGGGCTGCCGATGCGGTAACGCGCGCCTTCCGTTTCGCCCTCGATTCCCCGGCCTGTCACGGACGTGAAGTTGTCCACGATTGTACCCGGGAAATCGATGCCTTCCTCACGGGCCGCCCCCGTGACGGCCGCAGCGAGCGGGTGTCCGGAGCGATGTTCGAGCGCGGCGGCTATCCTGAGCAAATCCCGGCGGTCAACCGATTCGCCGAACAGCCGGACATCGGTCAGCCTCGGAATCCCTTGCGTGACCGTGCCGGTCTTGTCGAAAGCGATCGCCTTCACCGCGCCGAGCTGCTCCAGATGGATGCCGCCTTTGATCAGCACGCCCCGGCCCGCGGCGCTGCCGATGGCGGAGACGATTGCGATCGGCGTCGAGATGACGAGCGCGCACGGGCAGCCGACGACGAGTACGGCGAGCCCCTGGTAGAGCCAGTCAAGCCATCCGCCGCCGGAGATCAGGGGCGGTACGACCGCAATCAGCGCCGCAGCGGCGATGATGACGGGCGTGTAATACTTGGCGAACTTGTCCACGAACGCCTGCGCCGGCGCGCGCCCTTCCTGCGCTTCTTCGACCAGGCGGATAATCCGCGAGATCGTCGAATCTTGCGCCAGCCGCGCAACGCGCACGTGGAGCAGGCCTTCCCCGTTCAGCGTGCCCGCGAACACTTCGTCGCCGGGCGATTTCGGCACCGGAACGGATTCGCCCGTAATCGCGGCCTGGTTGACGGCGGAGGTGCCGGATGCAACGATCCCGTCCATCGCGATCTTTGCGCCCGGCCGCACGATGAGCGTGTCGCCGACTTCGATCTCGTCCGTTCGCACCGTCATTTCCCGGCCGTCCCGCAGCACGGGGGCTTCGCGCGGCGCCAGCTCCATCAGGCTGCGGATCGACCGGCGGGCGCGCTCCATCGAGTAGCGTTCGAGCGCTTCACTGAGCGCGAACAGGATGACGACGACGGCGCCTTCCGTCCATTCGCCGATCAGCGCCGCGCCGATGATCGCGACGGTCATCAGCGTCCGCATGTCGAAGTCGAGGCGGATCAGGTTGTTGAGACCGGTCCGGAAAAGCCGATGCCCGGCGACGACGATGGACGCCGCGAATGCCGCCGCGGTCACCGGATGATGGCCGCCGAGCGCCAGCCGGGCCAGACAGCCGGCGGCAAGAAGCGCCGCGCCCGCGAGCAGGCTGCCGTGCCGCCTGAGGAACGCCGCCGCCCCGCGCGCCTTGCCGGAGTTGCCGCCCGTTGCGATGTCCCCGGTATCGGGCCGCACTTTCAATCGTTCGAAGGCGCCGGCTTTTTCCAGCTCCGCGATCGTCGCCTCGCCCGTAACGGTAATTTTCGCCGCGGCGAAATTGACCTTCGCGTCCAGCACGCCCGGGAGCCGCTTCACATTCTCCTCGAATTTGCCCGCGCAGTTCGCGCAGGTGAACCCTTCCACGCGGTAAACCTTCGTGATGCCGGACTCCGGCGCAGCATGTCGTGCCATGGCTATCCTCCGTGATATATGAACAAACTTTCATGTATAGGGTATGCATTAATAATAAATCAGTTTCACACGTTCGTCCAATAAAAAAACCTCCACCCGAAGCGGAGGCATGAGTTAATCTAATCCAGCGTCTTCTCGAATATGAAAATGACTTCGGCGGCACCGTGTTTCCGGCGAAGTTCTTCCTTCCGTTCCGCCGCCTGTTCCGCAGCCTCCGCCCGGATATCCACCCGTTCCAGCTCCCGGCCTTCCGCATCTTTCGCAACCAGCTCGACCGGCCGGTAACCGTTCGCCTGATAGAACGACTCGACCCGCGGATCGTCGGCCGAGCCGACGCCGATCCGCCGGAATCCCCGCTCCGCGCAGACCCGCTCGAACGCGCGGAGCAGCCGAGATCCGATGCCCCGGCGCGCGTACGGCTTCCGGTGGTCGAGATTGACCGCGATGCCCTGCAGGTCGGCGGCATCCTCCCGCCGGCGGGACGGCTGCCCGTAGCAGACGCCCGCCAGGTCTTCGCCCGCGAAAGCGGCGAGATACATGCCCGGGCCATCGGCCAGCCGGCGCTTCCAGTCTTCGGTGCTCTCCCGGTGCAGATAATCGCACTGGAACGGATGCACGATCGGCAGATCCGAAATCGCCGCCGGACGGATTTGGACCGTCAAATGAACCGGCGGATCGAACCGCAGCGGCTTGGCCTGCAGCCGGTCGAGCAGCAGCCGGAACGCATCCATCGGAATCCAGGCGTGCATCATGATCACTTCATTCGAGCCCGGCGCATCGTTCAGCCCCTTGCCCTGCTCCGGCGCATGCTCATCCATCCGTGCCAGCAGCTCCGGCAGCATCTCCCCGCCTTCCTGAAGCCGCCAGTCCCATGTATCGTAGGTGCATCCGACGTCGATCCGCTCAGGCCGGCCTTCTTGCTTCCACCATGGATAGGTCACACCCGGAAATCCCGGCTGCTCGAAGCCCATTCCGCACAGCAGCGATTGCAGTTCATCGCGTTTTATGTCTCCGCCGTCGTCCAGATACGGGAACCGGAACAGCTTCACCGGACGAGGCACGCCGGCTCGCGCGTAAATCCCGTCCAGCAACCGCTCCGTCCGCGCGATCTGTTCCCGCGCTTCCCCAAGCGACAGCTTCGAAAACGCCGGATGATCGTAGCTGTGATTGCCGAGAATATGGCCATTTCGGACCGCATGGACCGCTTCTTCCGGATACCGTTCCAGCCGTTCGCCGAGGCAGAACCAGACCGCCCGGATGCCCCGCGCGTTCAGCTCGTCGACGCGCTGCCTGAAATCTTCGGTCGGCGCATCATCGATGGTCAGCCATGCCCGTTTCGCCGCGTCCGCCATGTCGTTTCCGCCCCCGTCCGTCCAAAAATGAAACGCGCCGCAATTCAACGCCAGTATACAACGGTCCGCCGAAACGGACAACGGCATGTTCACTCGGCGGAATCCCGCTGCCCGTACTTCCGGTCGTATTCCGCCCGCGCCGCTACCACCTCGGCGAAGTGCTCCGCGGCCCAGGTCCGGAACCCGCGGATATGCGGCATCAGCGAGCGTCCGAGATCCGTCAGCTCGTACTCGACGGCGGGCGGCACGGTCGGATGGACGATCCGCCGGATGAGTCCGTCCCGTTCCATCCGGCGCAGCGTCTGCGTCAGCATTTTCTGCGTGATGTCCTGAATGCGCGCCTCGATCTGCCGATAGCGCTGCCTGCCGCCGTCGAGCGCGTGAAGCACCAGCACGGTCCACTTGCTCTCCAGCAGCTCGAGCACCCGCCGGTACAGACATTCGCCCAGCGAAATGTCGCCGCCGGCCGCATCCGGTTTCTTCATGGATCCTCCACTCCCTTCCGCGGCGCACCTGAAGGTGCGCAACACACTTTAAAGTGCCTTCTTCCCAAAGAATAGAAGATCGGCTACGTTATGTCTATCCCGGTTGGAAGGAGTGGTGATCAACATGAAAGCTTATGAATTGCAAGGCTTCGGGCTGGACAACCTGCGCCTCGTCGATCGGCCCGTTCCCGTCCCGGGACCGGGCGAAGCGCTCATCCGGATGCGGGCCGTCTCGCCTAATCCGCGCGATCTCGGGGTGATTGACGGATTTTACTTTCCGGATCTCAAGTTTCCGATCATTCCGCTGTCCGACGGCGTCGGAGAGATCGTCGAGCTCGGGCCCGGGGTTCAAGGGTTCCGCGTCGGCGACCGGGTCGCCGGCACGTTCGCCCAGGGCTGGATCCACGGCGATCCGCCGATCGGCTGGCATACCCGGAGCCTCGGCGCTCCGCTGGACGGCGTGCTCGCGGAATACGTCGTCCTGCCGGAATCCGGGATCATCCGCGTGCCGCAGCATCTGACGGATGCGGAGGCCGCCGCCCTGCCGGTCGCCGGGCTGACCGCCTGGCAGGCAATCGCCGAAGCCGGGCGTGTGCGCGCCGGCGACGCGGTTGTCGTGCAGGGAACGGGCGGCGTCTCCGTCTTCGCCCTGCAATTCGCCAAGCTGCACGGAGCGCGCGTCTTCGTCGTCTCCGGCAGCGCGGAGAAGCTGGGGCGGGCGCTTCAGCTCGGCGCCGACGCCGGCGTCCTCTACACCGAGGAACCGGATTGGGACCGGAAAGTGCTCGAATGGACGGAGGGCCGCGGCGCGGACCTCGTCATCGACATCGGCGGAGCGGCGACGCTGAATCGGTCGGTGGCGGCGATCCGCTCGGGCGGCACCGTCTGCCTGATCGGCATCATGTCCGGTCCCGCCGCGGACGGGCTGCAGCTGGTGCCGACGTTTCTCAAGCGCGCACGGCTGCGGGGCATCAACGTCGGCAGCCGGGAAATGTTCGAGGCGATGAATCGCGCCATCGCGGCGAACGGACTCCGGCCGGTCATCGACAGTGTTTATTCATTCGACCAGGCGATCGCTGCGTTTGCCAAGCTCGGCGAAGGCCGGCACTTCGGCAAGATCGCAATCGCATTCTGATTGCCGCGGCGTCAAACAAATAAAGGAAGCCCCGGACCTTGTGATATGCTCCCCTCAAAGTAGACACCTGAAATAACAAAAATCAGGGCTACTTCGAGGGGAGTATTTCTATTGGGAAGATACGGGAAAGGCATCCGCTCCAGCAGCAAAATCGAAGCGGTGGAGAAGTACCATGGTGGTCACGGAAGTCAAGGCAGTATTGCGCGTGAGTACGGAATCGATGAAAGTACATTGAGAGAATGGGTCTCCAAATATGAAGCCATGGGGCCGTCCGGACTTATTACGACTGCTACAAACCATTGGTACGATGCGGAACTGAAAACCGCAGCGGTTGAGGCCTATCTTCGCGGTGAAGGAAGTTTACTGGACATTTGCAGGAAGTTTAAGATTCGAAGCAAAACGCAACTTCGAGACTGGATCGCGTTGTATAATAAGGGTCATATCGATCCCCGGGCCGGAGCAGGCTAAAGGAGACGGATCCCTATGACCAAAGGACGCAAAACGACACAGGACGAGCGCGTTGAAATCGTAAGCTTCTGCATAGCAAACGGCAAAGATTACGGCCTCACCATGGAAAAGTTCGGCGTATCGTATCAGCAGATCTACAGTTGGGTACGCAAGTATGAGGAGCATGGTGTAGACGGACTCATGGACAAGCGAGGGAAACGCAAGCCGCTGGAAGCCATGAGTGAAGTCGAACGTCTGCAGGCGGAGAACAAGATGCTCAGAGCCGAAATCAAACGAAAGGAAATGGAGAACGCCATCTTAAAAAAACTGCAGGAAATCGAAAGGAGGCGGTCTTAAGCGGCGTACGACAGGAGAAGCTGTACCTGGCCGTAGAGGAGCTGCATGAACAAGAAGGCTATCCCGTGGCGACGATTTGCGATTTGCTGAACTTGAACCGATCGTCTTACTACAAATGGTTGCGCCGCGTAAAGAGTCCCAGGGAGCGCGAGAATGAAGGGCTGCTGCACAAGATGGGGCATCTTTATGCCGAAGTTCACGGGATCTATGGATACCGACGACTCACCGACGAACTGAATGCCAGGTACGGAACCCGGTACAATGACAAGCGAATCTACCGTCTGACTCGACTGGTGGGGCTCAAAGCGGTGATCCGCAGGAAACGTCCGCATTACCAACGCTCCACACCGGAGGTTACGGCGGAGAACCTGTTGAATCGGGATTTCACGGCCGAGAACCTGAATGAAAAATGGCTGACGGACGTGACCGAATTCAAGTATGGCCAGGGCGAAAAACTGTATCTGAGCGCCATTTTGGACCTCAAGGATAACAGCATTGTTTCCTTCGCGATGGGCAAGAGCAACAATATTCGTCTCGTATTCGATACTTTTGATTTGGCCATAAGCAAATACCCTGATGCACATCCCATCTTCCATAGCGACAGAGGATTTCAATATACCAGCAAAGCATTCAAAGCCAAGTTGGACAAGGCCGGGATGACGCAGAGCATGTCCCGTGTTGGGCGTTGCATCGATAACGGCCCAATGGAGGGATTCTGGGGAACCCTCAAGTGCGAGATGTACTACCTGAACGGTTTCAAGGACTAAGATAGCCTGGCAAAAGCCATTGAAGACTACATCCACTTTTACAACTACGAGCGAAGACAAAAGCGCCTAAACAAACTTGCTCCGATGACGTACCGTCAGTTATTGGAACATGCTGTATGAAAAACGGACTCCGCATTCCACGGAGTCCAGACAATCCGATTTTTGCTTTTTTCAGTGTCTACTTGACTGGGAGCGGTTCATTGCCGGGAGCTTCCCCTGCGATGCCGCGGGACCGGATGCGGTCCCGCCGCGTTCACGCGAACACGCGCGACTTCGAACGGAGAAGGTCGGCGAGGAACACGAGCGCCAGTCCCTGGCCCCAGCCTTGCACCCGCTTGTGCGACACGCCTTTGTACCCTTCGGCGTCGAACATGACGGCCGTACCGGCGGAGACGCCGCGCACCGAGCCGTCCGGCGCGATCCGGCCGAGGATGCCTTCGATGGCCCGGTTGACCGCCTTGTTGTACAGCGATCCGCGCGACAAGAGCGCGGCGGCGATGCCCGCCGAACCCGACGTCTCCGTATAGGAGGTCGGATCGGTGAGCACCGTGTGCCACAGCCCGTCCTCACCCTGCAGCCGCACGAGCGCGCTGAGCAGATCGCGCAGCGAGCCGTCGATAATCATGTAGGCCGGGTCCGCCACATGGATGAGCGGCAGCGCCTTCGCCATCGTGAGCGCCGCCCACGCGTTGCCGCGGGCCCAGTAGACGCCGGACATATGGTTCCGGTTGATGTTGTCCCAGCCGTGATAGTACAGGTTCGTCGTCTCGTCCTGCAGCACGTCCTCATGGCCGTGGTACTGCCGGATCCCGTCGCGGAAATACGGCGCCCCTTCCCCTTCCGCGCCGATCAGGTGCCCGAAGCGGACGAGGAACAGCCCGGCCATCATCATCGTGTCGACCCACGCCTGCTCCGGGAACTGATACTCGACCGAATTGACCGTATGCTGGATGATGCCGTCTCCGAAGCGCGGCGCTTCATTCGCCAGATAGTCCGCAAGCTTGCGCGCCGCATCCAGATAGCGGCCGTCTTCCGTATATTGATAGAGCGAGATGAGCGCATGGCCGATCGACACGCCGTTCACGGACAGTTTCGGCAGTCCGTCTTCCAGCTGCTCGTCGACCCAGCTTTTCACCCGTTCGATATATTCGCTATTCCCCGTTGCTTCATACGCTTCGCAGACGCCGTAGAACGCGACGCCTCCCGGCCAGTCCCAGTTGAAATCCATCCGGAACGTGCGGTCGACGACCCGGTCAATCGCTGCGCGAACCGCATCCTCGTCAAAAACAAGCGGCGGCATATCCTCCACTCCTTCCGTCATTGAAACGCAAAACGCCTCCTATCCTTTCAGTCCGCTCGTGCTGATCCCTTCGACGATCTGCCGCTGGAACAGGAAAAACACGATCAGCACCGGAATCAGGCTGACGACCGACATGGCGAACATGGCGCCCCAGTTCGAGATCGTCTCGGCATCGAGATACATCTTGAGCGCCATCGACACCGGATAACTGCTCGGCCGGTTCAGATAGAGCAGCGGCCCGAGCAGATCTTCCCACCGCCAATAGAACGAGAAGATGGCGGCCGTCGCCATCGCCGGCATGATGAGCGGCACGATGATCTGCCAGAACAGCCGGAATTTGCCGCAGCCATCGATCGTCGCCGCTTCGTCAAGCTCGGACGGGATCGACCGGATGAACTGGATCATCAGGAAGATGAAGAACGGCGCCCCGAAATAGGCCGGCACGACGATCGGCTTGATCGAATTGAGCCAGCCGAGCTTGGCGAACAGAATGTACTGCGGCACGAGAGCGACTTCGAACGGCAGCATGAGCGTCATCATCATGACGGCGAACCAGAACTTGTTGCCCTTGAATTTCAGCCGCGCGAAGCCGAAGGCGACCAGCGCCGACGACAGCACCGCGCCGATCGTCGCCAGCACGACAAGCACGAGCGAGTTCTTGATGAAAATGCCGAAATGCAGTCCGCCGATCCCTTTCCATCCGGTCACGTAATTGTCCCAGATCCACGGGTCGGGAATGAGCTTTCCCGCCGTGACGAAGATCAGCTCGCTCGGCTTGAACGAACTCATGAACAGCCAGATGACCGGGTACACCATGAGGAACGCGCCGCCCGCGGCCAGGAGATGGTAAGCGGCCCGCCTGAGTCTTTTGCCGGTCATGGCTTCAGTCCTCCTTCGTCTCATAGAACACCCAGTATTTCGACGTCGCGAACACCAAGGCCGTGAGCAGCGCGACGATGAGCAGCAGAATCCACGCCATCGCCGACGCGTATCCCATGTCATAGAAGACGAACGCCTGGCGGAACAGGTAGAGCGAATAGAGCAGCGTGCCGTCGAGCGGTCCGCCTTCCCCTTTCGAGATGATGTACGCCGGGATGAATGTCATGAACGCCGCGATCGTCTGCATGATCGTGTTGAACAGGATGACCGGCGTCAGCAGCGGCATCGTGATGCGGAAGAAGCGCTGCAGCGGATTCGCGCCGTCGACGGAAGCCGCTTCGTACAGGCTGGGCGGAATGTTCTTCAGCCCGGCCAGGAAGATCAGCATCGACGAACCGAACTGCCAGACCGACAGCGTGATGAGCATCCAGAGCGCGGCGGCCGGATCGGCGAACCAGCGGACGCTCTCCAGACCGATCAGATTGAGCGCCAGATTGATGATGCCTTCGTCGCCGTACAGGTTCCGCCACATGATCGAGACGGCGACGCTGCCCCCGATGATCGAGGGCAGATAGTACACCGTCCGGTACAGACCGACCGCCCGTGAAGCGCGGTTCAGCAGCAAGGCGATCAGGAGCGCGAACGTCAGCCTGAGCGGCACGCCGACGAAGACGTACAGGAATGTCACCCGGAGCGACCGCCAGAACTTCGGATCGCCCGTAAACATCCTCTCATACTGTTCAAAGCCGACCCACGACGGCGTCGTGAACAGATCATAATCCGTGAACGACAGGTACAGCGATGCTGCGATCGGAAATGCGGTGAAGATCAGGAAGCCGAGCAGGAACGGGCTGATGAACGCGTACCCGGTCAGTTGATTTTTCCAGGCTGCGAACCGCATGGGCATCACTTGTTGCGGGCCAGGATGGCGTTCGCTTCTTCGCGGAACCGTTTGGCCGCGTCTTCAGGCGACAGCTTGCCGAAATCCATCGCTTCGGTGATCTCCTTGAACAGCGCGATGATTTCCGCCGCGCCGTTCGGATCCGGCGGATCCATCGGCGAGCTGTTCTCCTGCGCCCAGGCCACGTAGTCGAATACTTTGATCAGCGCCGGATCGAGCGTCGGCTTCACCGCTTCGATCACCTGGCTGTTCACCGGCACGCCGCGGTCGCCCTTGATCAGCTTGTTCGCCTCGATGTCGTTCACCCAGAAATCGATGAACTTCGCCGCTTCTTCCTTATGCTTCGAGTTCTTCGAAATGGAGAAATACATCGACGGCTTCAGATACAGCCCCTGCTCGCGGTTCGGACCCGGCATGTGCGCCATTTCGAGCGGCCGGTTCGCCACCTGCTGCAGGCCGACGAACTGGTTCGTCCACTGCCAGACGCCGACCTGCTGCCCCTTGACGAGCAGATCGTCTTCAAGCCCCTTGATCTGCGCCTTCACGTCGGGCGTCGGCGTATCGCCGTCCGCGACGAGCTTCGCCAGCGGCGCGAAGAAATCGATGAAGAGCTGGTCGTCGTCGTAGCCGAGCGACGTGCCGTCCGGGCTGTACAGATGCTGGCCCTTCGTCCGCAGATAGTAGCCGAAGAACACTTCCGGACGGAAACCGCTGTCAAAATAGAGCCCGGCTTCTTTCGCCTTGCCCGCCAGCGCGTAGTAGTCATCCCAGGTCCAGTTCTCGTCCGGCTTCTCGATGCCCAGCTTCTTGAGCAGCTCGGGATCGTACTGGAACTGGATCGTGTTGACCCCGATGTTGAAACCGTACAGCTGATCGCCCAGCTTGCCGCCGGAGATGGCGTTCTCGCTGATGTGGTCGGTGTTGATGATCGTGCCGAGGTACGGCGTCAGATCTTCGAGCTGCCCCTTGCCGCCGTATTGCGACAGATACGAGATGTCCATCTGGATGATGTCCGGAAGATCGTTTGCCGCAGCTTGCGGAGCCAGCTTCTTCCAGTAGTCGTCGAAGTTTGCGTATTCCGGCTCGATTTTCACATGCGGATATTTCTGTTGATACATCTCGATGACTTGCAGCGTATAGTCGTGGCGCGGCTGCGAACCCCACCAGGCCATCCGGAGCGTGACCGGTTCCGGATCTTTCGCGCCGCTGTCCGACGAGCCGGCCGAATTTCCCGGCGCATTGCCGGACGATCCGCCTTCCGAAGATTGCGCGTTGCCTCCGTTTCCGCCGCTTCCCCCGTCATTTCCGCCGCCCCCGCCGCATGCGGCGAGCGCCAGCGTGAGCAGGACGGTGAGCAGCAACATCCATCCGCGTCTCATGTTCTTTGCATCCCCTCTCGACTCGGTTGTGGTGACTGCATTTTCATTATGGGATAAGGATGAACGGGCCCGGAATGCAAATTTCCGTGTGGAATGTTCAAAAATCAGAGACGCGGACAACCGCCCTCATGCCGTTCATACCGAACGCTTGTATTCGGAAGGCGTGAAGCCGGTATGGCGCTTGAACACCTGGCTGAAATATTGCGGATTGTCCCCGAATCCGATCCGGTCGGCGATTTCGTACACTTTCACGTCGTCCGCTTCCTTGATCATCTCGATCGCCTTCTCGATGCGGAGGCGGGTGACGTACTGGGAGAACTTCTCCCCCGTCGCCTGGCGGAATAGTTTGCCGAGATAGTCGGGATTCATGAACAGCACTTCGCGGGCCGCCCAGTGCAGCGACAGCTGCGGATTGCCGAGATGTTCGCGCACGCAGGCCTCCAGCTTCGCGACGATCTCGGAGTGGCGGGTGCGGTGCCGCTCGTAATTCGCCTCGCACACTTCACGGACCGCCTGTGCGATACGGTCGGTCATGCCCTGCAGCGTATCGAGCCGGTCGAACGCTTCGATCGCCTTCATGCGGCGGTCGAGCTCAGCGGGATCGCCCTGCCGCATGCAGCCGATGTAGAGCGGGATGAGGAGCGACTTCGCAACCGCGGCGGCGGGCCGCATCTTCGCCAGCGCTTCGAAGAAATCGCCGAGCATTCGCCGAGCCTCTTCCCAATGGCCGGACTTCACCAGCAGCCACAGCCGCTCCTCGTCGATCGCCGGCGGTTCAACTTCCGGCCCGGACGCCGCCAGCTCTTGCTTCGTGATGAGGCCGCCTTCGCCCAGATAGAACCGGTACGCAAGACATTCCTGCGCCTCGCGATACAGGCGGCGCGCCTCGGCCGCTTCACCGGGCTCGCTGAGCGCGGCCGTCGCTTCCCGCCGGTAGAAGCGGGCGAATGTCTTGAGCACGGTGTCGACGCCGGCGGCCAGAAGGTCCGGCTCCGCCTCGCCGCTGACGAGCAGGATCACCTGCCGGCCGTCCGCCGTGCCGAGCAGCACGAGACTGCCGAGCAGCTCTTCCGCCATGTTCTTCAGCGCGAACAGCAGCTCGAATTCGGGCCCGCCTTCCGGCTCGAAGACGAGCAGCCGCACCCGGCCGCCGCCTTCCGGCAGCCCGGCCAGCCGCACGATGCGCTCCCAGTCGGATCGGCCGTACGTTTTGTTCGTGACCAGCTCCTGCAGCATCCGCTCGCGCGCGTGCGGCAGCACCTGCGCGAGCCGCTCCTCGGTCTGGCGGATGAACGCCTCCCGGCTGAGCCGTCTGTCAAGCTCGGCCACGGTCGACTTCAGCGCCTCTTCGATCGCCCGCTCGTTGCACGGCTTCGTCAGATAGTGCTTCACGCCGTAACGCATCGCCGTGCGCGCGTACTCGAAGTCGCCGAAGCCGGACAGCATGATGAACTCGACGTCCGGCTGCGTCTCCTTCACCGCCTCGACCAGCTGCAGCCCGTCCATGCCGGGCATCCGGATGTCGGTGATGATGATGTCCGGCTTCTCCCGCTCCGCCAGCGCCTTCGCGTCCAGCCCGTTGCGGGCCGTTCCGATCAGCCTCGCGCCGCAGGCTTCCCAGTCCATGATGGCGGAGATCCCTTCGAGAATAATGCGTTCGTCATCGACCAGCAGCACGCGGTACATGTTGGTTTCCGCCTCCTTCCCTTATCGGCAGACGCAGTCTGACCCGCGTCCCTTCCCCGCGCCGGCTCGCGATGTCGAGGCCGTACCCCTCGCCGAACAGAAGCCGGATCCGTTCGTCGATGTTGCGCAGCCCGACGCCCGAACCCTTCGGCTTGACCTCGCCCGACTTGAGGCGCATCAAAATCGACTCGTCCATGCCCGGCCCGTTGTCGCTCACCGTCAGCTCGATCAGGCCGTCTTTCTCTTCCGCCGTAATCGCGATGACGCAGGTGTCCGTCATTTTCTCGAGCGCGTAATTGACGGCGTTTTCGACGAGCGGCTGCAGCGACAGCTTCGGGATGAGCACCGGCATGAGCGCATCCGGCACATCCAGCCGGAAATCCAGCCGCTCCTCGAATCGGATGCGCTGGATGTTGATGTAGTGCAGCACGATCCCCAGCTCCTGCGACAGCGGAATGAGCGGCTCCTTCAGGCTGATCGAGCTGCGCAGCAGGAAGCCGAGCGACTCCACCATGCTGGAGATATGCGGCTGGCGGGCCATTTTCGCCGACCAGTTGATCGTCTCCAGCGTGTTGTAGAGGAAGTGCGGATTGATCTGCGCCTGCAGCGCCTTGAATTCGGATTCCTTCACGGCAAGCTGCCTCGCGTAGCCTTCGCGGACAAGCTCGTCGATCCGCTGCAGCATGATGCGGAAGTTGCGGTGGAGCTGCCCGGTCTCGTCCATCGGCATGTCCCGCTGGTCCTCATCGTCTTCGTAGGCGAAATTGCCCATCTGCACCCGCTTCATCTTCGCGCTCAGCTTCTCGATCGGACCGGTGATGCCGCGGGCGAACCGGAAGGCGAAGAAGACGGTGAGCAGGAACAGCAGCAAGTAGGCCAGCAGCGTCCAGTTCTTCACGTCGGCCAGCCGATGGAAAATGTCGTCGTACGGAATCAGCGTCACGTATGTCCATTCGGTGTAGGCGGAAGGCAGCTGGGTCAGAAAATAGCGGCGGCCGCCGAGCTCGATAATGTCATAGCCGTTCGACGCCGCGGCGGCGTATGCGCGCAGCAGCCGCTCTTCGCCTTCAAAACCCGCCGGTCCGAAGATCATCCGCTCCTTGCCGTAGATGAGGAGCGCCGCCTTGGCCGGCAGCGAGGCGCCCGCCACATCGGCGGTCAGCCGGTGCATGTCGATCCGGATCGCCAGAACGCCGAGACTTTCCAGGCTGAGCTGCTCGTACGAGCGGATGAGCCGGGCGGCGGCCAGCGCGCCGTCTTCCTCATCCGGTTCAATCCACGTGTTGCCGCCCTGTGTGAGCGAGGTCTCCCTCTCCAGCAGCCGGATCCGGCCGGCCGTATAGGATACGGGCGCCTTGCCCACCGAATATTCCCCGCCGTGCGCGTCGATCAGCTGCACCGAGCGGACGTGGTTGTCCAGCCCGCCCAGCAGGACGATCCGCTCCCGGATTTGGTACGACGCCAGGTAGCGGTCGTAATCGCTGCCGGCATCCTTGATCTTCCTGAGCTGTTCCTGGATGACTTCGTCGATCGCCATCCGGTACGACTGCTGCTGCACCTTGCGCAGCTCGTTCTCGATCGCCGCCGCCGTCTGGTTCAATGCGGCGGAGGACTGCTCGTAGATCTCGCGGTCGTAAACCTCGAACGCGTACTGCTGGACGACGACGATCAGAATGCCGAACGTCGCGATGACCGCGGAGATGAGCACAAGCAGCTTGTATTTGATGCGCAGGTTGCGGTAAAGCGTTTTCAAATCCGCCAATGCCATGCCGCCTCCTTGGGTCCGGGCGCGTCTGCCGTCATTGTAGCAGAAACCATTGTAACAGAAAAAAGCAAGATCACACAGCAATTACATATTTGCTCCATCGAAAGGCCAACACTAAAGTGACAGGCATCGCGGGAACTGGAGGGAATGGCATGACGACGCAGACGGATGGGAAGACGGAACTCTCGACCCGGCTTTCGGCCAATCTGGACCGGATCAAGCGGGACTTCGCCTACCCGTCCAACGAGGCGCTCATCATCCGCAATCTGGTTGTCGCGTCGTTGAAATGCGATGCCGCCGTGCTGTATCTGGAAGGCACGGCGGATGTCAACGAGATCGAAAAACGGATCATCGAGCCGCTCATCGAACGGACGAACACCTCCTTCAAGAACGGCAATCCGCTCGACGCCGTGCGGCTGGAGATCGTCACGCACCGCACCGGCAAGACGGCAAGCACCTTCGATGCGATCAACGAAGGATTGCTGAACGGATGGACGATCGTCCTGATCGAAGGCGTAAACCAGGCCCTGAAGTTCGAAACGCGCGGTTTCGAAACGCGCCAGGTGTCGGAGCCGATCGTCGAACACGTCATCCGCGGGCCGAAAGAAGCGTTCACCGAATCGGCGGCCATCAACCGTTCGCTCGTCCGCAAATATTTGCGGGACCGCCATCTGGTTGCGGAGACGCTCAACGTCGGCGACCGTTCGGTGAGCGAAGTGACGATCATGTATGTGAAGGATCTGGCGGACCCGAACATCGTGGATTCCATCAAGCAGCGGATCCGGGCGGTCCGGACGGATGCGGTCCTTACCCTGCCGGTCCTTGAGCAATATCTCGACGATCATCCGTATTCGCTCGTGCCGAGTTCGCTCAACACGGAGCGTCCGGACCGGGCGTCCGCTTTCCTGCTTGAAGGCCATGTCATTCTGCTCATGGAGAACTCGCCGGCCGCCCTGGTCTTGCCGATCACGATCTGGTCCTTGCTGCACTCGGCGGAAGACCATTACATGCGCTGGGCGTACAGCAACTTCATGCGCATCATCCGGCTTTTGGCCCTGTTCGTCGCCGTCATGACGCCGTCCATGTATATCGCGGTCGCGACGTTCCATGAAGAAATGATTCCGACCGACCTGCTCCTCGCCATCGCGGCGACAAGAGAAAAAGTCCCGTTCCCCGCCCTGCTCGAAGTGCTGCTGATGGAATTCGCGTTCGAACTGGTGCGGGAAGCGGCGATTCGCGTGCCGAACGTCATCGGTCCGACGATCGGCATCGTCGGCGCTCTCATTCTCGGCCAAGCCGCCGTCGAGGCGAACATCATCAGCCCGATTCTCGTCGTCATCGTGGCGATGACCGGCATTTCATCGTTCACCATACCGGAGCCCAGCCTCAACTTCGCTGTCCGGATCACGCGTTTCATTCTGCTGATTATGGGCGCATTCATGGGCTTTTTCGGCATTGCGCTCGTCGTCGCCTGTTTGCTGGCCTATCTGACCACGTACTCCAGCTACGGCGTGCCGTTCCTGTCGCCGCTGACGCCGCATTACCGTTCGTCGGCCGACATGATTCTGCGGATGCCGGTGCACAAGGAGCGGATGCGCCCGCTTAATCTCAATCCGCAGGATTCCGTGCGGAGACCGGAGAGGATCAAGAAACGATGAACACATCCATGCAAGAGAAAGTCGGCGGCCGCGAATTTACGTCCATCTTCCTGATCGCGGTCGGCATGAAGCTGTCGGACATCACGACGACGATTCTGTTCGAATCGGGACAGACGGCCGGATGGATGATTCCGCTGCTCTCCCTTGCTTTCATGCTGGTCGCATACGTCGTGCTCATGTCCGTGCTGAAACGCCGGGCAGGACAAGGCCTGCCGGAGATCGTGTTCACCGTCGGCGGCAAGTTCGGCGGGGGGCTGATCTGTCTCCTGCTGTTCGCCGCCGCCCTGCTCATGACGGCGGTGACCAGCCGGGGATATGTTGACATCATCAATGTCATGGTCTACCAACAGTCACCGCTCTACGCGCTGTACCTCATGCTGATGGCGGCGGCATTCTACGTTGCATCCCGCGGGTTCGCGGCGATCGCGAGAGTCTCATGGATGCTGATTTTCCTGATCGAAGGGGCGATCGTCCTGCTTGTCTCCATCATGTGGGAGGACATCGACTGGATGCGACTTTATCCGTGGGCGGGACCGGGCGTGTTGGAAATCGTGCGAACCGGATTCATGCACAGCGCGATGTTCGGCGAGATCATTCTGGCCACCGCGCTTGTGCCGCAGGTCACGACGTTCAAGGCGTTCCGAATCGGATCGGTCGTCGGGTTCATCGTCTCCAGCTTGAAAATCTCATTCCTGATGGCCGTCTACCTCTCCGTGTTCGATTATCCGGAGATCATCCATATCGCCTATCCATTCCAGCAGCTCACGAAGAACACGTCGTTCGGCAGGGTGTTCACGCACGCGGAATCCTTCTTTATCGGCTTCTGGCTCATCATCTCCGTGATCTATTTCGCGTTCTATATCTACCTGCTCGCCTATCTGTTCGGTCATGCGCTGCGCACGGACCGGTACCAGAAGCTGCTTCTGCCGATGGCCGGGCTTGTCGTCTTCATCGGGCTGATTCCCGGCAATACCGAGCAAGTCCGGAGCTACTGGGAACTGCTCATCAGTTACAGCACGGTTCTGTACGGCGCGCTGCCTTTCGTCATCTGGCTGCTGGATTGGAACTGGAGGAGACGTCATGCGAAAACTTAAGCTTGCGTTGATTCTGCCGCTGCTTTTCACCGCCGGATGCTGGGATCATCTCGAACTCGAAGAACAGGCGTTCGTCGTCGTCGTCGGGCTTGACAAAGGGCCGAAAAACACGGTCGAGGTGACGTTCCAGATCGCGAACCCGCAGAAAGGCTCCAGCGATATCGGCACGGCCGAAAACGAGCCGCCCAGCGACACGGTCCGCTTCACGTCGCCGGATGTCCTGTCCGCGAAGGATTTGGCCAATACCGTCGTCACCCGGACGATCAGCTTCGCGCATCTGAAGACGATGGTCGTCCACGAGGCGCTCGCGCGTGACGAAGCGTTCCCCCATATCGCGGGCGCCGCGATCCGCGATCCGGAGCTGCGCCGCGAAGTGGCGCTGATCGTGAGCCGGGAGAAGGCGTACGACTTCATCCAGAAGAACCGCCCGCGGCTGGAGACGCGTCCGCACAAATATTTCGAGCTGATGCAGCAGCGCTGGCAGGAGACGGGATATGTACCGTTCTCGACGCTCAACCAATATTTGCAGCAGCAGGTGGTCGACTCGATGTTTCTCGCCATTTATGCGACGACCGATTCGAAAGATTATCGCGTCTCGCGGCATGAAGACAATTATCTGGCCGGCCAGGTGCCGAAACGTTCGGGCGACACGGTCCAGATGATGGGGGCGGCCGTCTTTCAGAACGGCTGCATGATCGGCACGCTGACCGGGCAGCAGATGCGCTGGGCGCAGTTGCTGCGCCACAAATCGAGCATCAGTTCGTTCATCACGTCGTTCACCGACCCTTTGGATGATCGGGCGATGGTCACCGTGCGGCTGTTCAAGAACGGGAGGACGAAGATCCAACTGAATCTCGCCAAAGAAAAGCCGGACATCCGCGTCACGATGCCGCTGCGCGCCCAGATTCTCTCGTTCACCAGTCTGCAGCCGTACGCGACGGATACGGAGAAGCAGATGCTGCTTGAACGGCATCTGAAGGAAGAAATCGAGAAAGAGGTGCTTGGCGTGATCCGGATGTCCCAGCGCAAATTCCAGGGGGATCCGTTCGAATGGGAATTGATCGCGCGGAAACATTTCAGGACGATGCCGGCCTTTCAGGCTTACGGATGGTCCAGACATTTCAAGAAAGCGAACGCGGAAGTGAACGTCGATCTGCGGATCGAAAACTTCGGCAAGCAGCGGACGCCGTACAGTGAAAAGGTCAATGGGAGTGATTGAACTTGAGAATCCTGATGTTCCTCATCGCGCTCGGCCTGACCGGCTATACGCTCGTGCAGGCCTGGCGGAGCTGGCGCGGCGGCAATGCGGCAGCCGGACTCGGCATCGCGCTGCTGTCCGGCTGCTACCTGCCGCTGGCCATCTATCTGATGCTCCGCGACTGAGTTGTGTTGTCTGACTTACCTGCTCGCTGCGCCGCCCATCCGCCGGACGACCGCTTCCGTGAGCAGATATGCGATGGTTGATTCGGCGCCCCGGTTCGCGTTCGGTCCGTCGGGCGTGAGCCCGTCGCAGCAAGAGCCGTCCGCAGGGTCGGCGATCGCCGCGCCGCAGTCGTTCCGGCCGTGGAACCACGCCCGGCATGCGAGCGCGGTCTCCCGGTACTCCCGTTCCCCCGTCACCCGGTATCCGGCTTCGGCGGCCAGCGCCAGCTTGAATGCTTCAATCGGCTGTTGATCCCACCGGGCCGTGCCTTCCCTCGTTCCCCATCCCCGGTTGCCGATCGGGCGTATCGCGCCTATCGGCGCCGCCATCCGCTCGGCCAGGAAGCGGAACGTGTCGCGGGCGGCGGCCAGCGCGTCGCCCCAGCCGAATGCGGCATGGGCTTCGAACAGCGCCCAGGGCAGCAGTCCGTTGCTGTACGTCATGACCGGCTCGAACCAGTGCCATCCCGGTCCCGCCTCGCGGCGGTATTTGTCCAGAAGCCGGCTCTTCAGTTCGGCGGCCAGCGAGCGCACCCGCTCTCCGGCGAACGGCAGGACCGCATCGTCCCGCCGCTCGGATGCGCCGCCGCTGCGCTCCAGCAAGGCGCAGGCCGCAAGCGCATAGGCCCAGCCGCGCGGCATGGTCATCGTACGGGCCGCGGGAAACGCATGCGCCAGCAGATCGGGCACCGCCGGCGCGAGCCGCTTGCCGAACGGAACGGAGATCGTCCGGGCGAGCGCCCAGATCGTCCGTCCGAGGCAATCGTCCGATGGATATTCCGATTCGGGCCGGCGCTCGTAATCATAATTGTTGTGGAACCGGCCGTCCGGCTTGCGGGCCCAGTACAGGAATCCGGCGTATCGTTCCGCCAGTTCCGGCAGCCCTTCCGCTTCGGCCAGTTCGTCATCCAGATCGATCCACTCGATGCACGCCCACAGCGCCCGCGCGTTGTCGTCCGTCGTATAGCCTTCCGCCCGGCGCGGAATTCGCCCGATGGCATGTTCGAGGAGACCGGTGTCGTCGGTCAGCCGCCTCAGATGCCGGAATCGGATCTGCTGTGTCGGCTTCTCCATCGTCAGATTCGCCGTCATGGGTCAACCCTCCGCCGTCGAGGCCGTCACGTCCGCGACGCGGCTCTCGCGCCGGAACAGCTCCAGATGCGCGCGTCCGACGACCGGCCAGTGCATTTCCGTGCCGATCCGGGCGATCCGCCGTTCGATCCGTTCGAGGGTTTCGGCCGAACCGAGCAGGTTCGCCAGCGCTTCGGCCCAGGCGTCGGCATCGGAAGCCGGCACGAGGAGCTCCGGGCAATCCGCCAGCAGATCCTGCGCATAGACATACGGCGTGCTGAGCACCGGCCGGCCGAGCCCGACGGCGTAAGCCAGCGTGCCGGATGTGATCTGCTGCATGCCCGGATACGGGGTGACGTACACGTCGCAGGCAGTCAGAATTTCGGCCAGTTCGTTCTCATCCATGTAACGGTCGATCATGAGCAGATGGCGTTCGACGCCGAGTTCGGCGGCAAGGGCGCGCAGCTCGCCGCGATAGGATTCGCCTTCAAGTTTCAGCACTTCCGGGTGCGTCTGCCCGACGATGGCATACAGCACGTCGGGCGCGCGGCCGGCGAGCTTCGGCAGCGCCCGGATGACGGTTTCGAGCCCCTTGCCTCTGCCCAGGAGGCCGAAGCTCATGACGACTTTGCGGTCGTTCCAGCCGAGCCGTTCCCTGAGCTTGCGGCGGGCGTCCCGAGGAGGCTGCGGCGTGCCGTGCGGAATATATGTTATGCGTTCGCGGGGCACGCCGAACGCTTCGGCGACGTAGCGGACGGCCGTTCGGGTCATGACGATGATCCGGTCGCTCAATTCCGCGATGCGCTGTTGCACGGCGCGGTACGGTTCTTCAGGCCGTTCGAACACGGTGTGGAACGTCGTGACGACCGGGATGTCCATTCGCTTCAGCGATTCCAGCAAGTCCAGCACGTACTCGCCGGCTTCGCCGCCGAAGATCCCGAATTCATGCTGAAGCGAGACGAGATCGGCGCCGAACGCTCTGATCCGCTCCGCCGCCCGGCGGTATTCGGACCGTTCGTCTTTCGGCAGCGGGTGGACGCCTCTCCCGTATGTATGCTCATCCGGGATGTTCGTGAGGGCGATCACGAGGTCGCTTCCCTTCCCTCCGGAAGCCGCGTTCACGGCTTGCCGGAGATGATGGGTGTAGGTCGCAATGCCGCATCGTCTCGGTACATAGGTGCCAATATAAGCGATCCTCGTCATATCGTCTCGGCCTCCGGAATGACGTTTACGACGGCTTCATGCAGCAGGTGCCGCGGGTCGATCTTGAGCCCGCTGCCGACAATGCAGCGGTTCAGCTGCGCCGCTTCGGCCGCCGTGCAGCGGTCCCACAGGATGGAATGGGTAACCCGTGCGCCGCGTCCGATGACGCAGTCGTCGCCGATCACGGCATAGGGTCCGACGACGGCGCGCTCGCCGATCGTCACCCGGCTGCCGACGAGCACTGGCGGCACGAGCATCGCGCCCTGTGCGATTTCGGTATCTTCGCCGATCCGGATGCCGCGCCCGAGCTCTCTGCCCGGAAGTTCGAGCTCAAGCTTTCCGTCGAGCAGATCCCAGTGGATGCGGCGGTACCGATCGCTGGTGCCCATGTCCATCCAGTATCCGCTGACATCGGCTCCCTGCACGCGATGCCCGGCCGCGATGAGCGACGGGAACGTTTCACGCTCGATCGACACTTCACGCCCCGCGGGAATGGCTTGCAGGACATCGCGCTCCATGATGTAGATACCGGCATTGATCCGGTTCGACGGCGCCTCGCCCCGCGGAGGCTTCTCCACGAAGCGGACGATCCGCCCGTCTGCCGACTGTTCGACGACGCCGAACTGCGATGGGTCCGCCACTTCGACCAGGCCGATCGTCACCATCGCGCCGCTTCGCTCATGCGTTTCGACCAGCGCGCGGATGTCCGCGCGGTGCACGATGTCGGCATTGATGACGACGAAGCGGCTGCCGAGCAGCGCTTCGGCATTTTTCACGGCGCCGGCCGTTCCGAGCGGCACCGGTTCGTGCGTATAGCGGATGTCGACGCCAAGCTTTCGGCCGTCGCCGAAATAATCGATGATCCGTTCCGGATAATGCTTGACGGCGATCACAATTTCGCGGATTCCCTGTTCCTTGAGTCCGGCAATCAGATGTTCGAGCCAGGGCCGATTGCCGACCGGTGCCATCGGTTTCGGAAGCCGCTCGGTGAGCGGTCTCATGCGTGTACCGAAACCTCCAGCGAGCAACAATGCCTTCATGCTTCCAATCCCTCCCGACACGCTTGGTATTTTTGGGGAAAAAAGAAGAACGCCCGCTGATCCAAATGTTTTCCCGCGGCTGACAGCCCGACGATACGAGCGTCCCGGGAAGAAACGGTTCAGATTAGGGAACGTTCATGGAGATGAGTGTTGTTAGCACTCGATTGCATTGACTGCTAATATCAGGGTAAAACGGCTGTTGCAATCCGATCAAGCGGGATATGCGCCCGGTATGGCGATTTCTGGCTGCTGACGGGGGGTGTATCTCCTTTTTTCTTCCATTTTCTCAAGAAAGGACCGCTGTCCTCCCGGCATTCAGAAGCCGCTTTCATTTTACGTCTGGCATGTGCTAATGGCGGATGGTATAATGAGTCGGTTTGGATTTTCGACAAATTCTTCAAGACTGGAGGACACCCATGCAACCTGCCTTGCAAGTCCATGAACGGCCCGGCTTCGGTCCGGGTGTGCTGCTCAGCCTGCAGCATCTGTTCGCCATGTTCGGCTCCACCGTGCTCGTGCCGATCATCTTCGGCGTCGACCCCGCGACGGTGCTGCTGATGAACGGGATCGGCACGCTGCTCTACCTGCTGATCTGCAAGGGGCGGATCCCGGCCTACCTCGGGTCCAGCTTCGCCTTCATTTCGCCCGTAACGTTCCTCTTGCTCGAGCGGGGCGCCGGCTACTCCGAGGTGCTTGGCGGGTTTGTCGTCGTCGGCGCGATCTTTACGGCGGTGGCGCTGCTGATCGGACGCATCGGCACGAAATGGCTTGATGTCGTGTTTCCCCCGGCCGCCATGGGCGCGATCGTCGCGGTCATCGGACTTGAATTGATTCCGGTCGCCGCGCGCATGGCCGAATGGATTGCGCCGGACGGAGCGGATGCGTCATGGTCGCCCGATCCGAAGAAGATGCTCGTCTCCGTCGTCACGCTGCTTGTCATTCTGCTCGGATCCGTGCTGTTCAAAGGTTTCCTGCGGATCATCCCGATTCTTGTCGGCTTCATCGTCGGCTATCTGGTCGCCTGGTCGCAGGGACTTGTCGAGTTCGACAAAGTCAGCCAGGCGTCGGCGTTCGCCATCCCCGAGTTCACGACGCCGCGCTTCGAATGGTCGGTCATCCTGATCATCGCACCCGCGGCGCTGGTCGTCATCGCCGAGCATATCGGCCACCTCATCGTGACGGGCAACATGGTCGGCAAGGATCTGTCCCGGGATCCGGGTCTGCACCGCTCGCTGCTCGGCAACGGCTTGTCGACGATGCTGTCCGGCTTCGTCGGATCGACGCCGAACACGACCTACGGCGAGAACATCGGCGTCATGGCGATCACGCGCGTCTATTCCGTCTGGGTGATCGGCGGCGCGGCCGTCATCGCCATCGTCATGTCGTTCTTCGGCAAGCTGTCGGCGCTGATCGCCTCGATTCCCGAAGCCGTCATCGGCGGCGCTTCCCTCATGCTGTTCGGCGTCATCGCCTCCGCCGGCATCCGGATGCTGGTGGAGACGAAAGTCAACTACGCCAAGCCGTCGAACATCGTGCTGACGACCGTCGTCCTCGTCCTCGGCATCAGCGGCGCGACGTTCAAATGGGGCCATCTCGAGCTGAAGGGCATGGCGCTCGCGACGGTCGCCGCCATTCTGCTGTCGCTCCTGTTCAAGGCGTTCGAATTGATCGGCTGGCTCAAAGAAGACGAGGCGGATTCCCATTAAAAAAACGAAACAGGCATGCGGCCGTTGGAAACGGCTGCGTGCCTGTCCTTTTTTTATTCGCTGAGGATGGCCTCGATCCGGTCGAGCGCCTCCTGCGGGAGCACGACGCCCGACGCCTTCGCGTTCTCTTCGAGCTGCGACGGCTTCGTCGCGCCGACCAGCGCGCTGGCGACGATGTCCTGGCGCAGCACCCAGGCGAGCGCAAGCGTGCCGAGCGACAGGCCGAGCTCCTTCGCCACCGCGTCAAGCTGGTCGACCTTCCGCAGATGCGATTCCGTCAGGAAGTTTTTGATCCACATGTTCGTCTTCGGATCGGCGGCGCGGCTGTCCTTCGGCAGTTCGCTGCCGATCCGATATTTGCCCGTCAGCACGCCTTGTGCAAGCGGCGAATAGACGACCTGCGCCACGCCGTACTTCCCGCTGACCGGAATGACCTCCGCTTCGATTTTCCGGTAGAACATGTTGTATTGCGGCTGGTTGACGACGATCCGGTCAAGCAGATACTTGTCCGCGATCCGCATCGCTTCCTCGATCTGCGCCGCCGACCATTCGCTGACGCCGGCATAGAGCACTTTGCCCTGGCGGATCAGGTCGTCGATCGTGCGCAGCGTCTCTTCGACCGGCGTTTCCGGATCGTAGCGGTGGCAGTACAGGATGTCGACGTAATCCTGTTTCAGCCGCTTCAGGCTGGCGTGCACCTGCTCGAACACATGCTTGCGGGACAGCCCGCGGTCATTCGGCCCGTCGCCCATCGGGAAGAACGCCTTCGTCGCAAGCACGTACGATTCGCGCGGGTACCGCGGCAGAATGTTGCCCAGGAGCTTCTCCGCTTCGCCCCGTTCGTAGACGTTCGCCGTGTCGATGAAGTTGATGCCGAGCTCGAACGCTTTTTCAATCAGCTGTTCGCCGATGTTGCCGTCGACCGTATGGCCGTATGTCATCCAGCTGCCGAAGCTGATTTCGCTCACCTTCAGCCCCGATCTGCCCAATTTCCGATATTTCATCTTGCCGCACCCCTCTGCTCTGCCATGAATTCATGTAAACACGCGTTCATATTACCACATCCCGATAAAGCTGTCCAACTTCCCCCGTCATTGCGGAATTCTGGCATTACCGCCTGTCGGTCACACCGCTTTGCTCAATTTGCGATGATCGCGCTTCATGATCGACACGACGAGGGACGCCCATTTCGGGTTGGCGGGACAATATTTCTTCCCCACTTTCTCGATCGTCGAATAGCCTTTGGCGATGTAGCTTTTCGCGATGAGCGATCCGAATTTGTAGACGCTGTCGCTCTTCGTTTCGAAGCTGTACGCTTTCTTGCTGCTTCCGCCGGTCGCGTTCAGCCCGAACAGGTTGTTCTTCTCGCGCGCCAGCTTGCTCTTCCCGTTGCCGCTTTCCAGCTTCATGACGGCGATCGTGAACAGGGCGTTGATGCCGTGTTCGATTTCGATTTCAAGGATCGCTTTTTCCAGTCCGTGCCCTTCAAGCGCCGTTCCTTCCAGCAGTTTCGCGATGTCTTGCTCCGTCATGCCGGAGGAAGACTTCACTTTTTTGGTCAGCGGCGCGGGACCGGCGCTGTCGTCGGACGGTTCGGGCTTGTAGATCGCATGCTCGGCGCGGACGGACGGCGATGCCGACGCGATGGCCACTTCGCGGGCGGCGTTCTTCACCTGCTCGGGCTCCGGGTCGGCAGGCTCCGCATACGCGCCGTGGATGTAGGTGCCGTCTTCGAGCGCCAGCCAGCCGTTCTCCGTCTTGCCGACGACCTTCACCCGGTCGCCTTGTTTGAGCAGATCCCGGATCGGCGAATGTTTGTCGGGCTCGGCGCGCACGTTCAAATAATACGCGGTCACGACGTACGAAACCGGCTGATCTTGCGGGGGGTCGGACGGCTGCGGGATTTGCGGCGATGGCGCGGACTCCGGCTCCGTGAAAGATTCCGGCGTCCGGCCGGAATCCGTTTCTGCCGCGATCTCCGGTTGGGGCGAAGGTTTCGGATCGTGTGAAGCTGCCGTATCATGAAGGGCTGTGGTTTCATTATCGCGCACGGCGGAAGAAGGTGCCGGGGCGACGGCTTGCGGCGAAGCGTCAAGCCATCCATATTGCACAACCGGTTCGCTGACCGGCGGAACGGGCAACGTTTCATGCACGGCGCCCTGGAGTTCCCGGGCAAACGCCCGCGATTGGTACGCGGCGCCGTTATCCGCACCGGGAGCGTCGGGCCAGGCGGCGGTCACGCCCAATGCGGCGACAAGCGCTATCCATACGATTCGGAACAAACGGCCGGCTGCGGCTGACATTCCCATCACCTCTCGGTCCGAATTGCGGCCGCTTCGGCGGATGGCCGGGCGGCCGTCAGGCCTTGACCATGATGTTCGATGTCCAAATGCACTTCCCATTGTATCCGTTGTCCGCCGAGAAGCTTGTCATAACGCCGCGCGCCGTTTCGGTGAACCTTTGTCGAAATGAAATGGACCGCCGCGCATGGGCGGCGGTCCCGCTTTCCGGTCTGTCTAACCTTGGCCGACCGTCGTGCCGAATGAAGCGGTATTCATGTGAAACGCCGTTCATTTGACGCCGCTGTATACGAACGCCCGGATGATCTGGCGCTGCGCCGCGAAGAACGCGAGCAGCACCGGGACGGCCAGCATGACGTTGGCGGCCATCAGCACGTTCCAGGTCGCCGTCCCTTCCGTCTCGCGGATCTTCGCGATGCCGAGCGGCAGTGTGCGCGCCGATTCGTTCGTCGTCATGACGAGCGGCCAGAAATAATCGTTCCAGTGCGTAATGAAGCTGAACAGCGCGAAGGTGACGAGCACGGGTCTGGCGAGCGGCGCCATGATGCGCAGCATGATCTTCCATTCCGGCGCGTTGTCCAGACGGGCCGCCTCGATCAGTTCCTCGGCCGTCTGCATGAACGATTGGCGCAGCAGGAAAATGCCGAAGGCGCTGGAGGCGAAAGGCAGAATGAGCGCCAGATGCGTATTGAGCAACTTCCAGTCGCTCAGCATCAGGTACACCGGCAGGAAGATGAGCTGCGCCGGGATCATGAGCGTCGCCATGACGAGCCCGAACAGCAGCCCCTTGCCCGGGAACCGGAACCGGGCGAAGGCGTAGGCGGCCGGAATGATCGTCAGCATCTGCAGGATCAGGATGCCGACGGAGACGATGAAGCTGTTCAACAGATAAGTGAGAAACGGGCCCGAGTTCCATGCAACGGCGTAGTTGCTCCAGACCGGCTCGGCCGGAATCCATTCCGGAGGGAAGATCATCGTCTCGGGCAGCGTCTTCAGCGAAGTCGAGAGCATCCAGGCGAACGGCAGCGCGAAGGCGCAGACGAGCAGCAGCATGCAGGCCCGGTTTGCCGCGAACAGCATCGCTTCCAGGACGGCGCGGATGCGGCGTGCGGCGAGCGGCCGCCGCACGCCGGCCGCCTGGCCGATGGCCGATCTTCTTCCGGCGTCATTCATGGACATGCGGATTCCCCTCCCGGCGTTAGCGGTAATGGACGCGGCGCGACAGCAAACGGAAATAGATCAACGTCAGCGTGCCGACGATGATGAGCAGGATGACGCCCGCCGCCGAAGCGTATCCGATCTTGAAGAACCGGAATCCGTATTCGTAAATGTAGTAAACCAGCGTGTTCGTCGAATTGATCGGTCCTCCCTGCGTCATGATCGCGATCGTCTCGAACACCTGGAACGAGCCGATCAGGTTGATGATGACGAGGAAAAACAGCGTCGGCGACAGCATCGGCAGGATGAGACGCCGGAACGTCGTCCAAGGCTTCGACCGGTCGAGCGCCGCCGCTTCGAGCAGCTCCGGCGGGATGCTCTGCAGGCCGGCGATGAAGACGAGCGTATTGTAACCGAGGCTCTTCCATACCGCGACGATGACGAGCGACACCAGCGCCGTGCCGGGATCGTTCAGCCACTTGAGCGGACTGATGCCGAACAGGTGGAGCAGGCCGTTCAGCAACCCGTATTCGGGGTCCATCAGCCAGCTCCACAGGAGCGAGATCGAGACGAGCGAGATAATGTGCGGCGAGAAGATCGCGCCCTGCACGAAGGCGTGAAACGCGCTTTTCCGGTTCAACCAGATCGCGAGCGGCAGCGCGGTGCCGGTCGCCAGCAGCACCGTCATGACCGTGTAGAGCGCCGAATTCCGCAGCACCTGGAGGAAGGTGTCGTCCGCCAGCATCTCCCGGTAATTGTTCAGCCCGACGTAGGTTTTCACCGGACTGATGAAGTTCCACTCATGAAAGCTGAGATGGATCATGTATCCGATCGGATACAGATAGAACAGGGAGAACACGACGAGCGCGGGCGCGACCATCGCATAGGGGCGCAGCCGGTTCAGGATGGACGGCATGCCGTCACACCCCCGCCGCCGCTAGCTGCGGCCGGACCGCTCGCAGCCTGCGCAGCCGGTTGCCGTCCCGGTCGAAGAAGTACAACCGCTCGAAAGGCACGACGGCCAGGGCGAAGTCGCCGCCGACATACGGGTTCAGAAACGACTTCACGAAGAACGATCCGGCTTCGCAGCGCAGCTTGTACACCTGCTCGGCGCCGAGGCTTTCCCGGGTTGCGATTTGGCCTGCGATCACCAGGCCTTCCCGCGTAAGTTCCGCCGTCTCGGGCGAGAGCAAGGCGTGTTCGGGGCGAAAGCCCACGAATTCGGCGTGCCCCTCCCCTTCCGTCCGGAGGCCCGGCAGGCGGGACGCAGGCAGCACGTTCATCGGCGGCGTACCGATGAACTGGGCGGTGAACAGGTTGTCCGGATCTTCGTAGAGCACCATCGGCGGGGCAGCTTGCATCACCTCGCCCTTGTTCATCACGACGATCCGGTCGCCCATCGACATCGCTTCCACCTGGTCGTGCGTGACGTAGACGAAGGTGGTGCCCAGCCGCTTGTGCAGCTCGATCAGCTCGGTGCGCATCTGGCCGCGCAGCTTCGCGTCCAGATTCGAGAGCGGCTCGTCGAGAATGAACACCTTCGGATTTTTCACCATCGCGCGTGCGAGGGCGACGCGCTGCCGCTGTCCGCCGGACAGGCTCTGCGGCTTCTTGTCGAGGTACGGCGTCAGGCCGGCGATCTCGCAGATGTCGCGTATGAGCCGTTCGCGCTCCCGCTTGGGCACCCCGCGGTTCTTCAGGCCGAATTCAATGTTGCCGCGGACGGTCATGTTCGGATAGAGCGCGTAATTCTGGAACACCATCGCCACGTCGCGCTTGCCGGGTTCCGTGTCATTGACGAGCTCTCCGTCAATCCGGATGTCGCCGGACGTCTGCCGCTCGAGTCCGGCGATCATGCGCAGCGTCGTCGATTTGCCGCAGCCCGACGGGCCGACCAGCACCGTGAACGAGCCTTCGCGGATCGTCAGATTCAGATTCGGAATGACGGTCTCCCCTTTGAATCGCTTCACGACGTCGATCAGTTCGATGCGGGCCATGGTCTCCTCCTTGTCATTTCGCGAGCAGTTTGTCCGCTTTCGCGGCTGCTTCGTCCATCGCTTCCTGCGGCGACACTTTCGGATCGAGAATCGCTTTCTCGATGGCGTTCTTGATGAGCATCACGATCTCCGGATACGCGTTCTCCATCGGCCGCGGATTGGCGTACGCGAGCTGATCGACCGCGACTTTGTATTGCGGATATTCGGCGAAATGCGCCTTCAGCTCGTCGGTTTCGAGCGCCGACAGCCGGGTCGGCAGATAGCCGACATGCTTGTGCTGGTAGATCGTGCTTTCCGTCGTCGTCATGAATTTGATGAATTCCCACGCCGCTTCCTTCTCTTCGTCCGTCAGCTTCGACGTGATGACGAGCTGGCAGCCGCCCGTCGGGACGCCGTAGTCGCGGTTCGCCGGCATGAAGGACGTCGACATCTCGAAGCCGTTGCCTTCCGCGATCTCGATGGCGGCCGACACGCCAGCCGTCGAAGCGAAGCGCAGGGCCGAGATCTGGTTCGCCCAGTCTTTGTCCGCCGCGGCGCCCGCATCGTCGCCGACCGGAATCTTGATCAGGCCTTCTTCGGCGAGACGCTTCCAGAACGCGACCGGTTCGACGCCTTCGGGCGAGTTGAACAGCGCCTTCTTGCCGTCTTCGGACAGAATCCGGCCGCCGCTCTGGAAGACGAGCGCTTCATAGAACCAGATATCGACCGGCACGGTCATGGCGTACTTGCCTTTCTCCTTCAGCACGCGGGCATATTGCTCCAATTCCTCCCAGTTGCGCGGTCCTTCGGGATCGAGCCCGGCTTCCTTCAGCATCGTCACGTTCTTGTACATGATCGGCGTGCTGCGCATGAACGGCAGGCCGTACAGTTTGCCGTCGACATAGGCGTTGCCCATCAGCCCCGGATTGAAATCGTCGAGCTTGAGCGCTTCCGCGTCCCTCTCCGCGTACGGGGTCAGTTCAAGCAGCATGCCGGAACGGGCGAACATTCCGGTCGACGCGATCTCGAGGTCGGTGACCGCGGGCGCGTTGCCCGCCGCGAACGCCGCCTGCACCTTGGCGTGCAGGTCATCGTAGTTGCCCTGATGTTCGGCGATCACTTCGATCCGGTCCTGCGACTCGTTGAACCTGCGAACCAGCTCCTGCTTCGCTTCCTCGATCTTGTCGCCGAACGCGTACCAATAGCGGATGACGATCTTGTCCTTGTCGTTATCCGCGGCGCCTCCTTGGCTTTTCGCTCCGGAAGCCTGCGTACCGCCGGCGCTGCCTTCTCCGCTTCCGCCGCCGCCGCAGGCCGCGAGCACAACCGTCAACGAAACCGCCAGCAAGACGGCCATCCATCTCCGGTTCATTTCTCCTTCCTCCCATCCGGGGCATCATGTCCTTCCGCTCAAAGGCTCGGAGCCGGCGCGATCCCGACGCGGGCCGTCCGGTCCGCCTCACCGCCGCGGGCGTCTTCGCGGGGCGCGAAATGCGGCATGTACCGATGCAGAAACCGCGCATCCGCGATGAGCGAATCGTCATCGAGATCGACCGCGTCGATGCGGATCTCGTCCGCTTCCACCGTGACAAGCCGGAACGAAGGCACATCGAGACAGGCGGCGAGCTGCACGAACGTCCAGTTGTCTTCCCGGACGATCGACTCGGCGTGCGTATGCCCGTTGAAATAGACACCGACGCCGCGCTTCATGCCGAGGATGGCGCGGATGTCGATCTCGGGCACAATGGAGCCTTTCGGTTCCGTCGACCTCGCCGTCGTATTGTAAACCGGGTGATGCGCGAACACGAGCAGCGGCCTTGTGCCGGACGCCCGGACGACCGATTCCAGCCACGCGAGCTGCGCTTCATCAACATGGCCGCTCCAGTCCCGCCGATCCTGTTCCCGCGCCGTATCGAGGAACGCGAGCACGGCCTCGCCGGTCTCGACCGCGTGGTAGCGCTGACCGCCGTTTGCGCGCAATACGAAATCGCGCGGCATGGCGTACAGGTCGTGATTGCCGAGCACATGGACGAACCGCCTGTCCCTCCGGCGAATCAGGCCGAACACGCCTTCCAGCTCGGCCGGCGTGCCGAAATTCGTCAGGTCGCCGAGCGAGATGTGCCAGTCGGCTTCGATGTCCAGAAACTTCCCGAGCAGCGAACCGTAGAACCGGTCCCGCGCGTCGCGCCAGCCGGGGATCGACCCGTCGACGTTGTGATAATGCAGATCGCCCATCAGCACCAGTCGCATGTTTTCCTCTCCTCCCGCTTGGTTGGTCATATCCGGATATGCCCTATCGTAACGGGGAAATGTCGCCGCAGCGTCAACGGGATGAGAAGATTTTGTAAAGGCGAAAAAAAAACGGCCGATCGGAAGGAATCCCGATCAGCCGTCGTGTGTGTCCAGCCGTTTTCGGTTCAACGCGGCTTGATGAACATCTGGGTCCAGTAGTGGCCGTAGCTGCCGCCCGACGCGTAGCCGACGCCGATCTCGGTGTAGCTTGCGCTCAGAATGTTGCTGCGGTGACCCGGGCTGTTCATCCAGCTGTTCATGACCGCCTGCGCGGTTTTCTGACCCGCTGCGATGTTCTCGGCGGCGGCGCTGTAGCGGATGCCGAACGCCTTCATCATATCGAACGGACTGCCGTAAGTCGGCGAGTTGTGGGAGAAATATCTTCTGTCCCGCATGTCCTCGCTCTTGTAACGGGCGACGCGCGACAGTTCCCAGTTCAGCTTGAGCGGCTTCAGCCCGTTCTTGGCCCGCTGCTGGTTGACGAGTTCGACGACCTGCGCCTCAATCGACTTGACGCCGCTCAGAAGCGGCACGGTCACCTTGTCCCCGGGGTAGATCCAGTGCGGATCCTTGATCTGCGGGTTTGCGGCGATGATTTCGCTCAGGCCGACCTGATATTTCAGCGAGATGATCCACAGGGTGTCTCCCGGCTTGACCGTGTAAACGTCGGTGTCCGCGGGCTGCGCATGGACGGCGGCCGGCGCGGCGGCAAGCGCGGTCAGGACGATGGACAGCACCGATACGATCAGTCTTTTCATCATGGAAAAACGCTCCTTGCAGTCGCAGTTTTTCCATATGGTGCCGCAGATCGGTGCGAATTATGCTTCAAAGCCGAAGGCCGCTCCCCCGCGGGAACGGCCCGATTGCACGTTATATGGCGGTTCCGGTTGTTCCGGCGCCGGCCGACCGCGCAGGCTGCCGGCGCAGGGCGGGAACGCGCAGCCAGGTGCAGATGCGCCACACCCATTCAAACGGCCCCATCCGGTACCGCTTCAGCCACCAGACGCTCCAGACCGTCTGCAGGGCGAGCAGTACCGCAGACCAGAGGAGCGTGGCCCAAAGCGGCAATTCGCCCGCCTCGATCCGCAGCGCCTGCACCAGCGCCGCCGTGAGGATCGTCTGGGTCAGGTAGTTGGTGAACGCCATCCGGCCGACGGCGGCCAGCGGCCGGAACCGTTCGGCGCGTTCCCCGCCCGTAAGACGCATCAGCGTCGCGACATAGAAGACGGCCAGCGCCTTGCCGCTAAGGAACACATACAAGTAGTGCTTATCAAATTGATACACCGGATCATGCGCATAGCCCCATGCCATCGGCGCGGCGGCCAGCAGTCCGACGGCCAGCGCCGTCCATTGGACGCTGGCGATCCTGCGGGCGCTTGCGGCGCCGGGCCGGAACCAGCCGCGCCTGCCGGCAAACAAGCCGAGCAGGAACAGGCCCAGCACTTCCAGACCGTAGATCGGCAGGTTCATCGCGTTTTCCGTGTACAAAAATCTGAGCCGTTCGGCCATGTCCGGCAGACCGGCCGCGAATGTCGGATCGAGGCTCCGGTCGGCGGGGATGGCCAGCATCGTCAATCCGAGCAGCACGTGAATGAAGACGGCGACGCCGAGCAGCGACCACGCCCAACCCGCCACCGTCGTGTCCGTCCTGCGGATGAACGGAAGCAGGAAGAAGCCGAGCAGCGCGTAAGTCAGCAGGATATCGCCGAACCAGAGCAGGATCGCATGCGCGGCGCCGAACAACAGGAGCGCGCCGAAGCGCCGGGCGGCCGCCGGTCCGGGCGCAAGCCCGCGTCGCTGCGCCGATTGCAGAAACAGATGGAACGATACGCCGAACAGAAACGCGAAAATCGTGTAAAATTTCGACTGCACGAACATGTCGTACAGCACCCGGATCAGCGCGTCGCTTCCTTCGAATCCGGAGCGGAAATAGACGCCGTTGCCAGCCATTTCGGGCACGTTGACGAGACAGATGCCGAATACGGCAAAACCGCGGATGATGTCAATGAGTTCGATTCGTTCGGATGAATGGCGTTCGTTCAACGACCGGTACTCCTTCCATTGCAGCGATTCTTCGGTTGCCATATCGACATCATACATTTATTCCCATCGTTTCCGCAAGCAGTTCGTACGACCTCAGGCGGGCGTCAAAATCATGCAGCATCGTCAGCACGATCAGCTCGTCCGCCCCGTATTCCCGGCAGAACCGTTCGATATCCCGTCTCACTTTGTCCGTTCCGCCCACGATCATGCGCGTCCGGTTGGCCCGTATGCGCTCCCGGTCTTCCTCGCTGTACGGATAGGCATCCGCCTCCTCGGGCGTCAAATACGGCCGCGCGAATTCGCCTTTGTCGATGAGCAGCATGCGCAGATCGACCGGCGCAGCCAGCCGCTCCGCCTCCTCGTCCGTCTCGGCGCAGATCACGACCGTGCAGACGGCGGTCCTTGGCTTGTCGCCGAGCGGGCCCGGGCGGAAGCGGTCGCGGTAGTTCCGGATGGCGTCATGGCCGGGAATGCCTTTGAAGAAATGGGCGTATGCGAACGATGCGCCGAGCTGCGATGCCAGCTCCGCGCTCTGCGTTCCCGAACCGAGCAGCCAGATTTCCGGTACGGTCGGTATCGACGGGCGCGCCCGGACGCCGGCATACGGATGATCCGCGGGCAGATCGTCCCGCAGAAAACCGGCCAGGTCGAGCAGCCGCCGCTCGAACGTCGCATCGCTGCCGGCGCCGTATTGAAGCGCGGCCGCGGAGGGCGGCTTGCCGCCGGACGAGCGTCCGATGCCGAGGTCGACCCTGCCGGGAAACATCGCCTCCAGCACGCGGAATTGTTCCGCAATCTTGTATGGACTGTAATGCTGCAGCAGCACCGCCGCCGATCCGACGCGGATGCGCCGGGTTCGCGCCAGCACGGCGGCCATCACGATTTCCGGCGCGCTTCCGGCCAGCCCGTCCGTATCGTGATGTTCCGACACCCAGACCCGGGCATAACCGAGCCTGTCCGCCGCCTCCGCCAATGCGAGGGTATTCCGCATCGCTTCGTAAGGCGTCATGCCGGAGACGAGGGCCGATTGGTCGAAAACGCTGAGGGTTACCATAGCATCGTCATCTCCCCGTTTGTGTAAACACGCGTTCATCTTATAAGCGGAAGAAGCAGGCTGTCAACCGGCGAATTTCATCCGCCTGCCCCGCCTGCCTCATCCAATCCGTTATTGAAGGACATCCATCATCCAGCCGAACGGATCTTCGATGCGCCCGTACTGGATGCCGGTGAGCGTCTCGTACAGCTTCGACGCGAGCGGTCCGATCTCCCCGCCGTTCACCGCAAGCTTACGGCCGCCCAGGACCAGTTCGCCGATCGGCGAGATGACCGCCGCGGTCCCCGTGCCGAACGCCTCCTCAAGCCGTCCGTCCCGATGCGCTTCCTCGATCTCGTCGATCGAGATGCGGCGTTCCTCCGCTTTCACGCCCCATTGCTGCAGCAGCCGAAGCACCGAATTCCGCGTGATGCCGTCGAGGATGCTGCCGCCGAGCTCCGGTGTGACGACGGTGCCGTCAATCTTGAAGAAAACATTCATGCTGCCGACTTCCTCGACATACCGCCGGTGGACGCCGTCGAGCCACAGCACCTGGGAGCTGCCGTACTTTTTGGCCTCTTGCTGCGCCCGGAGGCTGGCGGCGTAGTTGCCGCCGGTCTTCGCATCGCCGACGCCGCCGGGCACGGCGCGGACGTCACGCGTTTCGACCATGATGCTGACGGGCTTCAGGCCTTCCGCATAATAGGCGCCGACCGGCGACATGATGATCAGGAACAGATATGTGGACGACGGCGCAACCCCGACATGCGGTTCCGTGGCAATGATGAACGGCCGGATGTAGAGCGATGTGCCCGCCTCGCCCGGCACCCAGCCGCTGTCTGTCTCGACCAGCTTCCGGATTGCTTCCAGCGCGAGTTGTTCGTCGACGGGCGGAATGCTGAGGCGGACGCACGAACGGTTCAGCCGCTTGATGTTCATCTCCGGCCGGAACAGCCGGATGCGCCCGTCCGCCGAACGGAACGCTTTCAGACCTTCGAACACGGTCTGGGCGTAGTGCAACACCATCGCCGACGGATCGAGGGCAATCGGCTGGTACGGCACGATGCGCGGACTGTGCCAGCCGCGTCCTTCCTTGTAATCCATAACGAACATGTGGTCCGTGAAATGTCTGCCGAAGCCGAGCCGGTCGGCCGGCGGTTTCGGCTTCGCCTCACGCGCCGGGATCAGCTCGATGACGGGCATGGTGCCGCTTCTCATCTTTCCATCCGCTCCTTTGAGGGGGCAAACGCTTACAATGCCTGCATGCCGGCTCTGCCCCGCAATTCTTATTGTCATCTTATCAACGATTCGACTATATTGAAAATATCGGTTTTGTCGATTTTGCATACCGATTAGGTATGGTTAATGGAGAGGATCCGGATGGATATTCGCCAGCTTCGCTATTTCCTGGCCGTCGCGGAAGAAGGCCAAGTCACGCGTGCCGCAAGGAAACTGAACATGGAACAGCCGCCGCTCAGCCGGCAGCTCCGCATGATGGAGGAAGAGCTCGGCGTCGACCTGTTCGACCGTTCCGGCAGGCGGATGACGCTGACACCGGCCGGCGAACGGCTGCGCAGCCGGGCTGAACAGCTGCTGCGCTTGTTCGGGGAAATCGTGACGGAAGTGAAGGAACTTCACGAAGGCATTACCGGCACGCTTTCGATCGGCGCCGTCGTATCCTGCGTCTCCCTGCTGCCGCCGCGCATCAAGCAATTCCGGGAAACTTACCCCGGCGTCACCTTCAAAATAACGGAAGGCGATCACGAACTGCTCGGCGACCGCCTGTCCAGGCGCGCCGTCGAACTCGTCGTCGCCCGCCTCCCCTTCGAAGCGCCGGATGTGGATCACGGCTACGAAATTTTTCCCCTTCCTTCCGAACCGTTCGAAGCCGTCATTCCGGAAGACTGGCTGCCGCATCCCGTCCCCGGCGCGATCCGGATGCGCGAGCTTGCCTCCCGGCCGTTCCTGACGCTGCGCACCGACCGGACGAAAGCGATGCATGAGCGCATTGTCTCCGAATGCCGGAGGCACGGATTCGAACCGCGCATCATCGCCGAATGTTCGAGCGTTGCCGTCATTTCCTCGCTGCTGTCGGCCGGTCTCGGCGTCGCGCTGCTGCCGCGCTCGGTGGTTGCGTCTTCCCCGCCTCCCGGAACAAAAGCGATTCCGCTCGCCGACGCTTCGCTTTCGTCCGAGGTCGGCATTCTCTGGCTGAAAGACCGCTACCTGTCCCGCAGCGCCCGCCTGTTCATCGACAGCTTTCGAGAAGGGATTTGAATGTTCACAGTAAAAAACCGGCCGGACATGAAGTCCGGCCGGAAGTGTTGTACGCCCGGCATGGGCGTCATCTCTACGGTGAAAGTCCGGAATGGGGGCTGGCGAGCGCCTACCATTAGCCGAGGGCAAGGGTGTCGGTCGCGAGGCCGAATCTGAAGGAAGCCGGAGGCAAACGC
>Ga0207866_1000741_pt1 | contig 41261 bp, 39 predicted proteins | sample HigsolmetaAR203D_FD_184835 | JGI IMG/M metagenome (GOLD analysis project Ga0207866, IMG submission 184835) | Ionic liquid and high solid enriched microbial communities from the Joint BioEnergy Institute, USA - AR20-3-D (SPAdes) (version 2) ...
AGCCGCATGCTGGGGGTCGGTTTGAAAAATATGAACGAGGAGGATGCGCCATGACCGGCAGAACGGAAGAGGAACTCGAAGGAGTAACGCTGCTCGGAAACCAGGGAACCCGCTACGTGTTCGAGTATTCTCCTTCCTTGTTGGAAGTGTTTGAAAACAAGCACCCGGACCGCGATTATTTCGTCAAATTCAACTGCCCGGAATTTACGAGCCTGTGCCCGAAGACGGGACAGCCGGACTTCGCGACGATATACATTTCCTATATTCCCGACCGGAAAATGGTGGAGAGCAAGTCGCTGAAGCTGTACCTGTTCAGTTTCCGCAACCACGGCGATTTCCATGAAGACTGCGTCAACATAATCATGAACGACCTGATCGCGGCGATGGAACCGAGATACATCGAAGTGTGGGGAAAATTCACCCCGCGCGGCGGCATTTCCATCGATCCGTACTGCAACTGGGGCCGGCCGGGCACGAAATACGAAAAAATGGCGGAATACCGGCTGCTGAATCACGATCTGTATCCGGAGAAAGTCGACAACCGGTGAACAAGCGGTCTATCCCGCCAAGTGCAGGATCATGACGCCGGCGGCGGAGCAAACGATGCCCGCCAGTTCCCTGGTGTTGAATTTTTCTTTCAGAAATACGCGCGCATAGAGCAATATCATGAGGACGTTCAGCGCGGTGACGGCGGAGACGAGCCCCGTGACGCCATTGGCAAACCCTTGGAGAATAAAGGCCATGCCCGACAAATTGGTGAGACCGACCGCCATTCCCCAGGCAAACGTCGGCAGCGGACGCCACGGCTTCGGACCGCCTTCGGCGGAGGATGGGTGGCGGCCCGTCACCGTTTCCGCTGCGGCAGGCGCGGCCGCCGCTTCGTTCGCGCTACCGTTGGCGGACGCAGGCCGCGGAAGCTCGTCCACCGGACGCCGGCGCTGCCTGTACCAGATGAGACCGAACAACAGCGATCCGGTGGCGAACATCAAGAACATGACCGGATAAATGTCGGCTTCCCACCGCATCGACTGCTTGGACGTGATGTCGTTGAATCCGAAGGCGAACAGCGCCAGCATGCCCCAATGCAGCCCTTTGAGGTCGCCGAGCGACAGATCGCTGGCATAACGGATCAGCACGACGCCCGTGACGATGACGAAAAACGCGATGGTCTGCCACGGGGTCAACGTTTCTCCCCACAAAGCGAACGCGAGCAGCGCCACGACGACCGGGGGCAGCGCGGTGAGGACGGCGACGAGCGACGCTTTGCCGACGGCGTATCCGCGGTACATCGCCGCATTGCCGACGAACGACCATACGCCCATCAAGCATCCGGCCCAGGCGGCCGGCGTCCACTGTTGGCCGTAAACGAAGGCGAACAGGAGCGAACCGACCGCTCCCATAAAAAAAACGCCGAACAGCATCAAATTTTGATCCGCCGGCTTGCGCGACGTCCATTGGTACAAGATGCCCCGGATGCCGAAGCTGAACGCGGCAAGCAGGGAGTAGATCAGCCACATCGAGAATGCCTCCCACGAGCATGATGGTATGGGCGTAACGGTTTCCGCCGCCGGTGACGGGGGACGGACCCGCGGCCGAAGACGTCGCCGCAAGGCGCCGATTGTTGCCGTCTACTCGGCTGCGGAGCGCGGCTCCCGGCACGGCTCGCCGCACGGCCCGGTTTTCGCCGTACGCTCGGCTGCCAGCGAACAGTACCCGGCGCGGCTCGACGCATGACGGCGGTCGGCCGGATCATCGGAACGCGGCCTTGTTTTAGTCGGAGCGGGGCTGCCCCTCGGCGGAAGGCGACAGTTCATCCAGCGTTTTCTCAAAACTGGGCGCAAGATACGTCAAGAAATATTCGACTTCCGGCAGTCCCAGTTTGCGAAGGGAAGCGAGAATTTGCTCGCGGGCGACGGAAAACTCCCGGTTGCCGGCGGACAGTTCCGCGGTGCATTTGAGATACGCGTCCAGCAAATCCGCCGCCTTGATGTACGCGGCGTGCGGGTGGGACGGTTGGCTTTTCGCCTTCAGCAGCGGTTCGTACACCGGCTTCAGCGGGTCGGGAATCATGCTGACAAGCCGCTCCGCGGCCAGCTGCTCGATTTCCCGGAAGCTGTCGAGAATTTTCGGGTTGTGGTGCTTGACCGGCGTCGGGATGTCGCCGGTGAACATTTCCGTCGCATCGTGAAACAGCGCCATCGACACGAGCGCGTCGGTCGGAAGCGACCGTCCGAACAGCGTATTGCCGATGGAGCACAGCATATGGGTCAAAATCGCCACGTGAAAGGAATGTTCGGCGACGTTTTCGCGCACGACATTGCGCATCAGGCTCCAACGCTCAATATACCGAAGACGGTAAAGGTAGGAAAAAAATGGATGGTCCATCCGCAAGTCTCCTCCCGTTGACGCCTTACGGCATCTGCATCCCATTGTAACGCAACCAGCGGCGGGCGATCAATGTGTTTCAGCGGGGCGTCACGGGTTCGGCAAGGAACGTCGTATGGTTCAAAGGGAGCGTTGGTAGTACTCGTTTGACTGCGTGTGGTATGATGAAGATAACTGGAAAACAAGCGACAGGAGGAAAATCGCCATGCGCCATTTTGAGGAGAGCATGTACACCTTGATCGAGGAAACGTCCACGTCGCTGCCGGGCGATGTCCGGCGCGCGATCCGCCGGGCGCAGCAGATGGAAGACCAGGGAACCCGGGCGGCGCTCGCCCTGTCGACCATTGCGGGCAATATCGGCATGGCGGAGACCAACGCTTCCCCGATTTGCCAAGATACCGGAATGCCGACGTTTATCGTCCACTGTCCGGTGGGCGCGAACCAGATCGAAATGAAAAAGATGATCCGTTCCGCCGTCGTCCGCGCCACCAAAGACGGAAAGCTGCGGCCGAACTCCGTCGATTCGCTGACCGGCAAAAACAGCGGCGACAACCTCGGCCCCGGCATGCCGGTCATTCACTTCGAACAGTGGGAGCGCGACGACATCGAAGTGCGCCTGATCTTGAAAGGCGGCGGCTGCGAAAACAAGAACATCCAGTACAGTCTGCCGACGGAACTGGAAGGACTCGGCCGGGCGGGCAGAGACTTGGACGGCGTTCGCAAGTGCATTTTGCACGCCGTGTACCAGGCGCAGGGCCAAGGGTGCAGCGCCGGTTTTATCGGCGTCGGCATCGGCGGCGACCGGACGACCGGGTACGAATTGGCCAAACAGCAGCTGTTCCGGCCGCTGGATGACGTGAATCCGGACGAAGATTTGCGCAAGCTGGAAGAGTATATTTTGGAACACGCCAACCGTCTCGGCATCGGCACGATGGGATTCGGCGGCCAGGCGACGCTGCTCGGCTGCAAAATCGGCGCCATCAACCGTCTGCCGGCCAGCTTCTTCGTCTCCGTCGCCTATAACTGCTGGGCGTTCCGTCGGCAGGGCGTCGTGCTGGACGCGCAGGACGGCGCCATCCGCTCCTGGGTGTATCCGCGCGGCAGCGAAGTGAGCATGACGGAGGAAACCGCGGCGGATGCGCCGGCGGCACAAGGGGAAAGCCGGCGCGAAATCGTGCTGGACACGCCGCTCTCTGAGGAGCAGGTGCGCAGTCTCCGGGTCGGCGACGTGGTGATCATCAACGGACTCATTCATACCGGTCGCGACGCGCTGCACAAATATTTCATGGATCACGATTCGCCGGTCGATCTGAACGGCGCCGTCCTGTATCACTGCGGTCCGGTGATGATCAAGGACGAAAACGGGCGCTGGCAGGTGAAGGCGGCCGGCCCGACGACGAGCATTCGCGAGGAGCCGTATCAGGGCGACATCATCCGGAAATTCGGCATCCGCGCCGTTATCGGCAAAGGCGGCATGGGCGCGAAAACGCTCCAGGCGCTGAAGGAGCACGGGTGCGTCTATCTGAACGCCATCGGCGGCGCGGCGCAGTACTACGCCCAAACCGTGAAAAGCGTCGAGGGCGTGGACTTCCTGGAACAGTTCGGCGTTCCGGAAGCGATGTGGCACTTGCGCGTGGAAGGCTTCGCGGCGATTGTGACGATGGACGCGCACGGCAACAGCTTGCACGCCGACGTGGACAAAGATTCCCGGGAAAAGCTCGCCGCGCTCAAGGAGCCGGTGTTTGTTTAACTTCGGCGGCCGGCGCCGTTCGCACCGGCGTCCAGTTCGTCATCTGCCGCCGAAACGCATTGGGCGAACAGCCGTTGTATTTTTTGAACATTTTGTAGAAATGGGCCATGTTCGGCATGCCGATCAGTTCTCCGACTTCGCTGACGCTCGTTTTGCGGGTCAGGAGAATCTGCTCGGCTTTTTTGATTTTCTTGAAGTTGACAAATTCGGTGAAGCTCATGCCCATGACGCGCTTGAAATATTTGACGAAATAGTAGTAACTCATGTTGACGATGCCGCACACGTCCTCGACGGCGATTTTTCCGTCGATGTTGCGTTCCACCAGCTCAAAGACCGGTTTGAGCCGCATGATTTCATGGTTGGGCACGCTTCCGAGAATATGCCGCGTATCACCGCGCAGCAAAATCAGCAATATTTGCTTGATCCACAAATTGACCGCGATTTCGTATCCCTTGGGCTGGTCGCGGATTTCCTCGTAAATGGACTGCACGCACCGGTAAATTTCGCGGCGGGTTTGCGGATTTTCCGCGAACATATAGTTCAGGCTGCTCAATTTGACGCCCGGATCCGTAAATGCGGGCAAGTAATTGACCAAGCTTTTGTCGAAATACTGGGGGATGTCAAACTGCAGCACGGTGTAGACGGTTTCGCCGTCGTTGCGGTCCCGGTGAAGCTGGGACATGCCGATCAGCACCACATCGCCGGCCTCCAGCACGTACGTTTCGTTTTCGACATGGACTTCCAGGCTGCCGCTGTGCACGGCCAAAATTTCAATTTCCTTGTGGTAGTGCCAATGTACGAGAAGCGGCTCCACGCGGTGCTGCAGAAACACTCTCAAGCTCAGCAGCGGGTTGTCGTAGTCGATGATTTCGTTGAACACCATCGGGATCCCCCCAGCATGACAAAATCGCATAATTTCTGGACTACATCGATCATTACATTTTTTCAACCCGTTGTCTATACTAAAATGGACGGAATTCAGGGGCGGCCGGTCGGGATGCCTGCGCCGCGCGATCGTACCCTGGTTCGGGCAATGATCAGTAAAGTGTCGGAGGAGGCCAAAACATGAGCAGACTGAAAGTCGGAATTATCGGATGCGGAGGCATCGCGCTCGGAAAGCACTTGCCCAGTTTGTCCAAGCTGCCGGAGGTGGAACTGGTAGCTTTTTGCGATGACGTGGAGGAAAAGGCAAGGCATGCGGCAGAAAAATTCGGCGGGGAGTCCGCCAAGGTTTACACCGATTACCGCGAACTGCTGAAAGACGCTTCCATCGATGTCGTGCACATTTGCACGCCGAACGCCACGCACGCGGAAATCTCCATCGCCGCGCTGGAGGCGGGCAAGCACGTCAACTGCGAGAAACCGATGGCCAAAACGGCCGCGGAGGCGCGGAAGATGTATGAAGCTTCGCTGAAGACGGACAAGAAGCTGACGATCAGCTATCAAAACCGGTTCCGCCCGGACAGCATTTATTTGAAAAAAGCTTGCGACAACGGGGAGCTCGGCGAAATTTATTTTGCAAAAGCGCATGCGATTCGCCGCCGCGCGGTGCCGACCTGGGGCGTGTTTCTCGACGAGGAGAAACAGGGCGGCGGTCCGCTGATCGACATCGGCACGCACGCTCTCGACTTGACGCTGTACATGATGAACAACTACGAGCCGAAAGTCGTGCTCGGCAAAGCGTATCACAAGCTGTCTTCCCGGGAAAACGCGGCCAACGCCTGGGGGCCGTGGGACCCGAAAAAGTTCACGGTGGAAGATTCCGCGTTCGGCATGATCATTATGAAAAACGGCGCGACGATCATCCTGGAGTCCAGCTGGGCGCTGAACACGCTGGACGTGGACGAAGCCAAGTGCACGCTGTGCGGCACGGAAGGCGGCGCCGACATGAAGGACGGACTGCGCATCAACGGCGAGCGGTACGGCAAGCTGTATACGAACCACATCGAACTGAATGTCGGAGGCGTCGCTTTTTACGACGGCACGCAGGATCGGGCGGAAGATGTGGAAATGCGCCAGTGGATCCACAGCATCCTCAACAATACCGATCCCGTGGTCAAACCGAAAGAAGCGCTCGTCGTTTCGGAGATTCTCGAAGCGATTTACGAATCGTCGCGCACCGGCAAAGCGGTGTATTTCGACTGAGTCGCGGAGACGTTCCGCCGCGAGGACCCATGCGCCCGGTTTCCCGGCTGCTTCCGGCATGACCGCGGACGGCCGGACAACGCGCCGGCCACGGACACGGCGAGTCGGATGCGGAACGGCAGGATTCCAACAAATAAGCTCCTGTTCCCGCCATATGGGCGGGGACGGGAGCTTTTTGCCGTTCCTTAGGCGTTCGGATTCAAGGATGTCATGAATCGCCGATCATGAAGCAGCCGATCGATGGATTGATTAGGCACGAAGTACGATGAAGAACGCTGTGGGGAGCCGATCATGAAGCAGCCGATCGATGGGGCAGGATGGATGGGGAATGTAATGTAAAAATACATCATATTCCGAGAATGAAAGGCGGGAACAGCGCCATATAGTGCAAATTTGCATGATATTCGCCGAAATCGGAGGATTTCGGGAAAATGTACTGCAATATTGCACCACATGGAAACCATGCCCGTGTATGACGCCCTGATGGTGATCGCATGAAATCGACAGCTTCCGGATTCGATGACGATCGACCGGTATGATATGATTACGGCAGGAAACTCTTGCAGGGAACGGAGGAGGCCGCAGCACGTCTGTGGGACAAGGATGAGCGGAATGAAGTTTCGCACCAAACTGACCTTGATCATGTTGGCGCTGATCGGCGTGTCGGTGCTGGGCAGCGGCCTGATCGCCGCGGACAAGATGCAGAAGGCGCATCTGGAATCGCTGGAGGAACTGCTGCTGAGGGAAATTCACATCATTTTGCACACCGTGCCGTGGCGCGGGGAAGGAACTCGCGAAGAGCGAATCCGGCATTTTTCCGAAATTGCCGGGACGCTGAAATCGAAGGCGGAAGCGCGCGTCACCTTCATCGACGGCGATGGAACCGTGCTCGGCGATTCCGATCATGCCGCGCAGGACATGGACAACCATTTCGACCGCCCGGAAATCCGCGAGGCGAGGGAAACCGGCTCGTTCGGCACGGCCCGAAGATACAGCAGCACGGAGCAAGCCGACATGTTCTACGTCGCCGTCCCGGTCGTACGCGACGGGAACATCGCCGGTTATTTGCGGCTGTCGCAGTCGCTCGCGCAAATCCAGGCGCATATCCGGCGGCTCTGGTCGTATCTGGTCACCGGGCTCGTGCTGCTGTATGCGGCCGCCGGCCTGATCGGCTACCGCGTCGCGCAGGGGGTCACAAAACCGCTGGACCATGTCACGCAAGCGGCCAAAAGGATTGCCCGCCTCGATTATTCCGCCCGGGTGGCGGTTAAACGGCGCGACGAGTTCGGCGAGCTGGCTTTGTCCATCAATCGCATGGCGGCGAGTTTGGAAGATCAGCTCGCGCGCATTCGCGAAAACGAGGCGCGCATGAAAAACGTGCTCGACCACATGATCACCGGCGTAATCTTGATCGCTCCCGACGGCCGCATTTCCATGATGAATCCGTCGGCGTCGGCGATGCTGGGGATGGCCGGCCGGCAATGGAGCGGACAGCTTTACCGGGAAGCGCTGCAGCACGTGGAACTTGCGCATCTGATCCGCGAAGGCCTGGACAAACGCGAACACGTCCGCGGCGAAACGGCGGTGTATTTTCCGGACGAACGGGTGCTGGAAGTGCAAATCGTGCCGCTTGATGCGGACGGCGAAAACCGGGCCGGCGCCATCGTCGTCCTGCACGACATTACCGACCTGCGCCGTCTGGAACGCATGCGCAGCGAGTTTGTCGCCAACGTGTCGCACGAGCTGAAGACGCCGATCGCCGCGGTCAAAGGATTCGCCGAAACGTTGATCGCCGGCGCGATGGACGACCGGGAGACCGCGCGTTCCTTTTTGCAGATCATCCATGATGAAAGCTCGCGTCTCGACCGGCTGATCGCCGATTTGCTGGAGCTGTCCAAAGTGGAATCGCGACGCGTTCCGCTTCGGTTTTCGCCGGTCCATCTGCATCCGTTTATGGAACAGGTCGTGCACATGATGAAGCCCGAAGCGGACAAAAAGCGCATTTCGCTAACGATGCGGGTCCCCCCGGAGCTGTACCTGGAGGCGGACGAGGACCGGCTGCGGCAGGTGCTGATCAACCTCGTCTCCAACGCCGTCGCCTATACGCCGGAAGGCGGACGCGTAACGATCACGGCGGAACACGTCGAATCCGGCGATGCCGACAAGGTTCGCATCTCCGTGGCGGACACGGGCATCGGCATTCCGAAAAAAGACTTGCCGCGCATTTTTGAACGTTTTTACCGGGTGGACAAGGCGCGTTCGCGCAGTTCGGGCGGCACCGGGCTCGGCCTGTCCATCGTCAAGCACCTGGTGGAACTGCATCGCGGGTCGATCCGTGTGGACAGCGAACTCGGCCTCGGATCGACGTTCACCATCGAGCTGCCGATGATTCAATGATTTTTGCGCATTTTTGTTTCACGATAACGTTTTCGGCGCGCGCGCGTTTACAATGCGATAACAATCGCATGATAAGATGGGAGAAAAGGGGACCGGCCCGGTTCCGTGATGATGAATGACAGGGGGACGGACAGGTGGCGCAAAAAGTGCTCGTCATCGAAGATGAACCGACGCTGGCAAGGCTGTTGTCCTACAATTTGCTGCAGGAAGGATACGAAACGACCGTGGTCGAACACGGCGGCGAAGGGCTGCAGGAAGCGCTGCGCAACCCCTACGATCTCCTGATTCTCGACGTCATGCTGCCGGGGATGAACGGCTTCGAGGTGCTGTCGCGGTTCCGCCAGCAGGGGCACGCTACGCCGGTGATCATTCTGACCGCCCGCGGCGCGGAGGAGGAAATCGTGCAGGGCTTGAGGCTCGGCGCCGACGATTATATTACCAAACCTTTCGGCGTCGCCGAGCTGATGGCCAGAGTGGACGCCGTGCTGCGCAGGTCGGGCGGGGAATCCGCCGCCGGCGCCGGCAGTTCGGCTGCCGGCGGCATTTCCGTGGGGGATTTGACCATTTATCCCGACCGCTACGAGGTTTGGTTGAACGGGCGGCTGATTATGCTTCGTCCGAAGGAGTTTGAAGTGCTGTTGTACCTCGTTCAGCGGCAGGGAGTCGTCGTCACGCGCGACGATCTGATGAACGCGGTTTGGGGATTCGATTACATCGGCGGCCAGCGCACGGTCGACGTGCACGTCAGCGCGCTGCGCAAGAAACTGGAGCTGGATCAGGAGTCGGTGAGGATCGACTCGATCCGCGGCGTCGGTTACAAACTGGTCGTCCGGTTTCCGAACGGGGAGGCCGGCGTTTCCGGACGGCGGTAAAGCCGTCGATCCGGGGGCGTCGGAACGTGCTGCCCGCATGCCTCTAGATGGAAGCGGGAAGCGGATCCTCCGCCGGCGAACGCTCCTTTGACGCGACGTCAATGCCGCACCGGTGCGAAACTATTCCGCGCACGAACGTTCCATTGGCGCCGACGTCAACGCCGCCGCCGGTGCAAGATCTGCAGTCGAACGCATCTTGGACGCAGCCGAACATCAGCCTGAGCGAGATTTTTATGCAGGCGATCGTTTGCTCGGAGCCGGTCCATCCGGGATGATGCGAAGGAGGTTGTCCATGAACACGAGCAGATACGGGTTCGATCAGGGGCTTGCGTCGCTGCGCCAGGCGCTGATCGACATGGGCGAAAAGGTGGAAAAGGCGATTCACGATGCGGTCGTCTCCCTGAAACAGTCCGACTTGGCGCTCGCCCGCCGCGTGATCGACGGCGACGCCGACATCAACCGCATGGAAGAACAAATCGAGGAGGCGGCCTCCTCGCTGATCGTCACGCAGCAGCCGGTCGCCAAGGATTTGCGCCGCATTTTGATCGCCTTCAAGATGGCCGGCGATTTGGAGCGCATGGCGGATTTGGCGGTGGACATCGCCAAAGTGACCCTTCGCATCGGCGGCGAACCGCTGATCAAGCCGCTCGTCGATATTCCCCGGATGGCCGAAATCGTGCAGACGATGACCGCCGACAGCATCGCCGCCTACATCGAGGAAAACGTCGAACTGGCTTACCGGATGGCCAAAATGGACGATGACGTCGATGATTTGTACAGCCAAATTTTGCGCGAACTGTTCACCTATATGGCGGATCACCCGAACACTGTCGATCAAGCCATCCTGCTTTGTTTCGTCGCGCGTTATCTGGAACGGACGGCGGATCATGCGACCAACCTGGGCGAAAGCGTCGTATTTTTGGTCAAGGGCCGGCGGACCGATTTGAACCGGTAGCTAAAACAGTTCCGAAAGCTGCCGGAAATCGCGCACGACGGCGACCGTCCTGCCTTTGAACGGCCGCAGGCGCACCGTGTCCGAACCGCCCGGCCGGATCCAGACCGCGTCGATGCCGGACGCGACGGCGCCGCGCACATCCCGGTTCCACGAGTCTCCGATCATGACGGAGCGTGAAGCCGGGATGTTCAATTTTTTCAGCGCGTACGCGAAAATGGCCGGATGCGGTTTGCGGTATCCGCACATTTGCGACGTGAAACAGTTTTCGGGGCGAAGCCAGGCGGACAATCCCGACCGTTCCAAATCGATGCCGCCGCCGTTGGAGATGACCGCCATCCGGTACGATCCGGACAAGGCGCTCAACGTCTCCTTCACGCCCGGCAGCGGAAGCGCCGTCCGCCGTTTTTCCTCCTGCACGCGCGCGCGAAACCGTTCGATCCATTCCGCGTCCGTCGGCAGCGGATATGCGGCGAGCGCCTTTTTCAAACAGGCGGCAAACAACGTGCGGGTGGGAACGCGGTTGCGGGAGGCGGTCCGTTGTTTCCACTCCGCCTTGAATTCGGCGAGCGCGCGGGCGGGGGAAGCGCCGTCCGCCTCCGACCAGCGGCCCGTCCAATCCTCGAGAACGGACACGAAAGCCCGGTCGAACGCGGCGGAAGAAGACAGGACGAGCGTTCCGTGCCAGTCAAACAACAGCGCTTTTTTTTTCGTCGGGAATACGGCTTTCGCCATCAGGCATCACTCCATCAGCATACTCGGAAAAAGATCGCCACGGTTGAACGCGGTATGCGGCAGCCGGCACGGTTGCCGGGTTGCCGGGTCAAAAGTTTGTCGCGATTGAACGCGGTACGATGCGGCATCGTTGTCAGGTTGCCGGATATGGAATTTGTCACGGTTGAACGCGCGCAGGTCCGTACGGGCTTGACAAGCGCCGGACGGTAACAGGCGGCGGACCGGTCCGTTTTTTTCCGGTAAACGATGTCGGCTTCGTTACCTCTTTCCTACACATTATGCTATGATGGAGAAGAAGGAATCTGAATCCGTTTCTGTGAGGGTTGTCCATGGACAAACTGATATTGATCGACGGCAACAGCATTGCCAACCGGGCGTTTTACGCCCTGCCGCTGCTCAACAACTCCAAGGGACTGCACACCAACGCCGCTTACGGCTTCACCACGATGTTGATGAAATTGCTGGAAGAGGAAAAGCCGACGCATTTTCTCGTCGCTTTCGACGCGGGCAAAGTGACGTTTCGGCACACCGACTATAAAGAATACAAGGGCAAACGCGCCAAGACGCCGCCCGAACTGTCGGAACAGTTTCCGGTCATCAAGGAACTCTTGGCCGCGTTCGGCGTCGCCCAGTTCGAACTGGAAGGCTATGAGGCGGACGACATTATCGGCACGTTGTCGCGCATGGCGGAGGAGCGCGGCATGCAGGTGCTCATCGTCACCGGCGACAAGGACATGCTGCAGCTGGCTTCCGAACGCGTGACCGTCGCCCTGACCCGCAAGGGCGTCAGCGAAACGGAAAAATACGGGCCAACCGAAATCCGCGAAAAATACGGGCTCGAACCGAACCAGATCATCGATCTGAAGGGATTGATGGGCGACGCCTCCGACAACATTCCGGGCGTGCCCGGCGTCGGCGAGAAGACGGCGCTCAAGCTGCTGCACGCCTATTCGACGGTGGAATCGGTCATCGAACACGCCGCCGAACTGAAAGGCAAACTGCAGGAAACGATCGCGTCCCATGCTCAAGATGCGCTTATGAGCAAACAGCTGGCGACGATTTTTCGCGATGTGCCGATCGACTTGCCTTGGGACGCCCTGCGCTACGAAGGATACGAGACGCCTGTGCTGGCGGAACAGTTCCGCAGGCTGGAATTCAACTCGCTTCTGGACAAGCTGCCCGACGCCGGAACGCCTGACGCCGGCGCCCGCGCGGAAGCGGAAGAGCCGCCGTTCCGGTATCGCATTCTGGGTCCGGAAGATTTGGAAAGCCTCTCCGGCGTGCTGGAGCGCGTCCGCGCCGTGCACGTCGAGTCCGTCGGCGAAAATCCCCACCAGGCCGAAGGCGTCGGCATCGCCCTGTACGCGGGGGACGAAGGCTATTTCGTGCCGTTCGAACTGCTGTCGGACGAACGCGCTTCGGCGCTCGTCCGCTGGCTCGAAGATCCCGCCGCGGAGAAATGGACGTTTGACGCGCACAAGGCGCAGGTCGTCCTGCATTGGCGGGGGATCGAATTGGCCGGCGTCGCGTTTGACGTGCTTTTGGCCGCGTACTTGCTCGATCCGACGGAATCGAGCCTGGCGCTCGCCGGCATCGCGTCCCGTCACGGCGTATCGTTCCTGAGAACCGATGAGGAAGTGTTCGGCAAGGGCGCGAAGTTCCGCATTCCGGAACCGCCGGTCACGGCCGATCATTTGTGCCGCAAGGCGGCGGCGATCGAACGCGTCGTTCCGCCGCTGCGCGACGAGCTGGAGCGGGCCGGCATGAGCTCCTTGTTCTTTGAGCTGGAGCAGCCGCTGTCCAACGTGCTGTCGCGCATGGAAACGACGGGCGTTCGCGTCGACCGCGAGGCGCTGGAAGATTACGGCCGCGATCTGGAAGCGCGCATCGCCGAGGAAATCGACGCCATATACCGGCTGGCCGGCACGGAGTTCAACATCAATTCGCCGAAACAGCTCGGCGAAGTGCTGTTCGACAAGCTCGGCCTGCCCGTCTGGAAAAAAACGAAAACCGGCTATTCCACCGATGCGGAAGTGCTGGAAAAACTCGCGCCGTATCACGAAATCGTGCCGCACATTTTAATGTACCGCCAGCTTTCCAAACTGCAGTCCACCTACGTGGAAGGGTTGCTGAAGGAAATTCGCCCGGACACCGGCAAAGTGCATACGTACTACCGTCAAACGATTGCCGCCACCGGCCGGCTCAGCAGCCAGTTTCCCAATTTGCAAAACATCCCGATCCGGTTGGAGGAAGGGCGGAAAATCCGCAAAGCGTTCGTGCCGTCCGAACCGGGGTGGTACATGCTGTCCGCCGATTATTCGCAGATCGAGCTGCGCGTGCTCGCGCACATTTCCCGCGACGAAAAGCTGATCGAAGCGTTCCGCGAAAACCGCGACATTCACACCCAGACGGCGATGAACGTGTTCGGCGTCAGCGAGGATCAGGTGGACGCGAACATGCGGCGCCAGGCGAAGGCGGTCAACTTCGGCATCGTGTACGGCATCAGCGATTTTGGACTGTCGCAAAACCTGGACATCCCTCGCAAGGAAGCGGCGCAGTTCATCGAGCAGTATTTCAGCGTATTCCAGGGCGTGCGCCGGTACATGGACGAGATCAAGCAGCAAGCGCGCCGGGACGGGTACGTGTCGACGCTGCTCGCGCGGCGCCGCTATTTGCCGGAAATCAACGCGTCCAACTACAACTTGCGCTCGTTCGCCGAACGCACGGCGATGAATACGCCGATTCAGGGCACGGCGGCGGACATCATCAAACTGGCGATGGTGCGCATGGCCGAGCGGCTGGAAGCGGAGAAGCTGCAGAGCCGGCTGCTTTTGCAGGTGCACGACGAGCTCGTGTTTGAGGTGCCGGAGCACGAACTGGAGACGATGATCCGCATCGTGCCGGAAGTGATGGAAGGCGCCATGAAGCTGGAGGTGCCGCTCAAAGCGGACGTGCAGTATGGGGTCAATTGGTATGAAGCGAAATGAGGTGACGCGCGATGCCGGAACTGCCTGAGGTGGAAACCGTCCGCCGCACGTTGAATGCGCTCGTCGCCGGCAAAACGATCGAACGCGTGACGGTTCTCCTTCCGCGCATCATCCAAAAGCCCGACGACCCCGACCGTTTTTCGGCTGAACTGGCCGGCCGGACGATTCGGGAAATTGCGCGCCGCGGCAAATTTTTGCGGTTTCTCATGGATGATGTCGTTCTTTTGTCACACTTGCGCATGGAGGGCCGCTACGGCGTGTACGGCCGGGACGAGCCGGTGGAGAAGCATACCCACGTCATTTTCCGCTTTACGGACGGAACGGAGCTGCGTTACAAGGACGTGCGCCAGTTCGGCACGATGCACCTTTTTGCGCCGGGTGAAGATCTCGCGTCGCCGCCGCTTTCCCGGCTCGGGCCGGAACCGCTGGAACCGTCGTTTACGCTGGGCGCGTTCAGACGGATGCTGGCGGGAAGGCAGACGAAAATCAAGCCGCTGCTTTTGAATCAGGAAGCGGTGGCGGGACTCGGCAACATCTACGTGGACGAGGCGCTGTTTCGCGCGCGCATCCATCCGGAACGGCCGGTCGGCGCGTTGAGCGCGGCGGAGCAAAAACGCCTGCACGAAGCGATTGTGACGACGCTGCGGGAAGCGGTCGAGGCGGGCGGATCCTCGATCAAGTCCTACGTCAACGGCCAGGGAGAAACGGGCATGTTTCAACACCGGCTGCGGGTATACGGTCGGAAAGGGGAACCTTGTCCCGCTTGCGGAACGCCGATTCTGAAAACGACGGTCGCCGGCCGCGGCACCCATTTTTGTCCGAAATGCCAAAAAACCGGCAAACGCATCATTCATTCCACGCCATCAGACCATGTTCGCGAGGTGTAACGAGTGATTATCGGATTAACGGGAGGGATCGCGTGCGGAAAATCCACCGTGGCGCGCATGCTCGAACGGCGCGGCGCCGCCATCGTCGACGCCGATCTCATCGCCAGGGAAGTGGTGGAGCCGGGCAGCCGGGTGCTCGACCAAATCGCCGAGCGATTCGGCCGGGACGTGCTGAATGCCGACGGCAGCCTCAACCGCAAGCGGCTGGCGGATATCGTCTTTTCCGATGCGGAAGCCAAACGCGACCTGGAACAGCTGACGCATCCGGCGATTCGCGCGCGGATCCGGGAACGGATCGCCCGGCTGGAGCGGGAGCGGCCTCAGGGGCTTAACGTGGCGGACATTCCGCTTTTGTACGAATCGGGGCTTGAGCATGAATATCCGGAAATCATGGTCGTCTACGTGCCGGAGTCCGTCCAGCTGCGGCGCCTGATGGAGCGCGACGGACTCGACGAGCGGCAGGCGATGTCGCGCATCCGCGCGCAAATTCCGATCGAAGAAAAAAAACGGCGCGCCGACATCGTCATCGACAACAGCGGCAGTTTGCGCGACACCGAGGAACAGGTCGACCGTTTCTGGAGAGGAAAATTCGGATGACGCCCGCGATGTTCCGGAAGAAGCGGGTGTTTGCGCTGCTCGCCGTCGGATTTGTGCTGATTTTGTTTTATCGCTCCGACTGGACCGGAAAATGGTTGTACCCGGTCAAGTACGAGGAGGAAATTTGCAAGAGCGCGATGGAGCACGGCGTCGATCCGGTGTTTGTGGCCGCCGTGATTCGGGTGGAGTCCAACTTTCGTCCGACGTTGATTTCGCACAAAAATGCGCACGGGTTGATGCAAATCATGCCGGAAACGGCCGGCTGGATCATCGAACAGGCGGGATTCTCCGCCGATTTCCGGCAGCGCCTGCTTGAAGAAGACGTGAACATCAAACTGGGCACCTGGTATATCGCTTCACTCCACCGCCAATTTGCCGGGGTGACGGAAGGTTGGCCGGAGAAAGATCGGTTGGCGCTCATCGCCGCCGCCTACAACGCGGGGCCCGGAAATGTGGCCAACTGGCTCGCCTCGGGCGTATGGGACGGGACACTGGATCACGCTTCAAAGGTGCCGTTCGGCGAGACGAGACATTACATTCAGCGCGTTTTGTATTATTATGAGAAATACGAGGACATTTATGCGAAAGAATGGCGGAGCGAGCCGCAAAAAGAGCGTTGACCGCTTTCGGTCAACGCTCCCTGATAACGCTCAACTATGAGTTATTGCCGATATTGACCAGCCAGTTGCTGTTCAGCGATTTGCACCAGGCGGCGGGTAATGTGACCCCCGATCGCACCCGTGTCGCGGGTCGCCATGTGGCCGAAGTATCCGTCTTGAGGAATCGCGATACCCAGTTCCTGAGCGACCTCGTACTTCAATTGGTCCAAAGCAGCATCAGCTTGAGGCACCACCAGAACGTTGCTGGAACGGGATTGTCCTTTTGCCATCTTCGTTCACCTCCTCGCTGTTTGGTAGTTGTATTTTGCTCGGCTATCCTGAAGATATGTCAGGTAACGTATGGAATTGTCCGGCTTGAAATCTGACGGTTGGGGTGATCCTGTTGAAGTGTCCGTACTGCGATTATTTCGGAACCAAGGTGCTGGATTCGCGGCCGGCCAACGAAAACCGGTCCATCCGACGCCGCCGCGAGTGCGAGAGGTGCCAAAGGCGTTTTACGACGTTTGAAATGGTCGAGGAGACGCCGCTCATCGTCATCAAGAAGGACGGCAGCCGGGAGGAGTTCAATCGGGAAAAAATGCTGCGGGGGCTGATTCGCGCATGCGAAAAGCGGCCGGTGTCCGTGGAACAGCTGGAAAACATCGTGTCCGAAGTGGAGCGGACGATCCGCGAGACCGCGCATGCCGAGGTGGAAAGCCGGGCGATCGGGGAATTGGTGATGGAGCGCCTGTATCCGGTGGACGAGGTCGCCTACGTCCGGTTCGCGTCCGTCTACCGGCAGTTCAAGGATATCAACATGTTCATGAAAGAATTGAGCGCGCTGCTGCAAAAAAACCAGTTTAATCCTTCGTAAACCGGGACAACCTAAGCTAGGCGTCTGAAACAGGGGGACCGCACGACCGCACGGTTCCTTTTTGCGTTTTTTGCGTTATCCTCTATGCCACTTTGCCGATTCCTGCCCCAATATGCAATCCCTTCCCGCAAGCCTTGCAGCATAAGCGAAAAAAGGCGCCTGCTGCCGCGCATCGCACGGCAAACCCGTTTCGTCGATGAAGGGTTCGTCTGCCTGCCGGCAAAGGTTTTTCGTGTGACCACAAGCAAGCGTTCGTTGGGCCAGGACTGTTGCACCGACACGGGCAAGGGTTCGTCCTCATGGGTTTCCGCCGCCAGAGCAGGGGTCCAACGCGAGGACTCCTTTATTACAATCGCCTTCTTCCTCCTTTCGGCAACGTTTTCCCTTCGTCCATGCTCTTTGTCGCTGTGCGGCATGTCCGCGTCACTCGACGTGCGGGTAGCGGCGGCAGATTTACCGGCATCGGCACCAAGATCCGGTGCATTTCGTCACTTGTTGTGCGGGTAGCGCCGGCAGGCAGATGGTGCGCGCGTCTGGAGGGTCTGACATCGGGTCACACGTCGCGGGAGGATCGCTTGCCGGCATCATCCTGTCCCTTGTCGTCATGGTGCCCCTTCATTCCATCGAGCAGCTCGTCCAAATGATACGCTACCGTGCGCCGGATCGTTTCCTTCGTCACCGATCCCGGGTTGGTCAGCGCATGAATGACGAGTCCGTCCACGAGAGCGTGCATTCTGCGGGCTTCCTGATCCACGTCTTTTTCCGGGGTAATCGCTCCGTTTTTCTTCGCGGCGTCGACCAGCGAGCGGAACAGTTGAAACAGGGTGTCGTGCACTTTGGGAGCCATTTTTTCCAGTGCGGGATCGACCAACGCCCGGGTCATGAACCCGAGCCAAATAATCGCCTCCGAGATTTTGTCCTCGTCGAGCGGCAGCGTTTCCTCGATGATCGTCGTCAGATCCGCGCGAATGTCGCCCGTCATCCGTATGTTTTTGATGCGTTCCTTGACGCGTTCGCCGACCATGTTCATCGAAAAGGCCAAAAGCTCGTCCTGGCTGGAGAAATAATGCCGCAGGGAGCCGATGGACATACCGGCTTCACGAGCGACATTCCGGACGGAAGCGCCTTCCAACCCATGGCGGCGGATGACGCGCCATGCGGCTTCGGCCAGTTCGACGCGGCGTGCGTCGTGATCCACGATTTTCGGCATGATCTTAGTGTAGCACGATTGTATTTTTTCGTACAACTGTGATATTATAGACACGGTTTTTTTAATATAAATGTACTAAAAAAAGAGCGGGGGGAGAGAATCCGGTGATTGCCGCGATCATTGTCGCATGTGAAATCGGCTTTTGGGTGTTTGTGCTGGCGGGGTTGTTCTTTCGATATGTGTTGAGAAAGAAAGCGATCGGCGCGCTCTTTTTGGTCTGCACGCCGCTGATCGATCTGCTGCTTCTCGCGGTCACCGCCTTGGATTTGAAGAACGGGGCCACGGCGGACTTCTTTCATGGACTGGCGGCGGTCTATATCGGCATATCGATCGCGTTCGGCCACCGCATGATCCGCTGGGCGGACGAGCGGTTTGCCCATCGTTTCGCGGGCGGGCCGGCCCCCTCCTCCAAACCGAAGTACGGATGGGAGCGCGCGCGTTACGAACGGCGGATGTGGTATCGCCATCTGCTGGCGTGGCTCATCGGCAGCGCGATATTGTACGGCATGATCCTGTATGTCGACGATGCGGAGCGCACCAAGCAGCTGTATCTGATGATCGTTCGATGGCTCATTGTGCTCGGGATCGACTTTGCGATCAGCTTTAGTTATACGATTTGGCCGAAAAAAGAAGATCGCGCTTCTACGTAAATTCGTCGTCGTTCTCAACGGCTAACGCAACGCTGCCGTCGAATACCTCCGGCGTTGCGAGTCAGGCGGCCCGAACTGCTCGCAGCTCAGGCCGCCCGTCCGCCGTTTCGGGGGAGAAGTGCGGTAATGGAAGTCCACATGTGTGTCTGCACCGGTATGGCCAACATCCGACCTTTTCCAGTCTGTTCCAATCCTTTTTCCGGTTTCTCAATACCTATTTCCAGTTGACAATCGCAGGGAATTTATGATAATATCGTTCATGTTTCGGGCAATGGTAAGGTCCGAGCACATCATCAGAATCGGTTTCCATACGGGCCTTTAGCTCAGCTGGGAGAGCGCTACACTGGCAGTGTAGAGGTCGGCGGTTCGAGCCCGCTAAGGTCCATCGCAAAACACAGGCGGCAAATTGCGCGAAGCGGTTTGCCGCCTTTTTATGCGCTTTTCGCTCGATCGTTCGGTTGAAAGAGGAGGGGATCTACTATGCCTGAAATGGTCATTCGTGCCAAAAATGACAACGACCGCGGATGGCTGACGGATACGCTGCAAGCCAGTTGGGGGTCGGTTAGGATGGTCAGCAACGGAGATTTGTACGACGTTCGCGATCAGGAAGGGTTGATTGCCGAAATCGGAGGGAAACCGGTCGGCATTTTGATGTACAATATCGCCGGTGAGGAATGCGAAATCCGTCTTCTGGAAAGCTTTCGGTCCAATATCGGCGTAGGAACCGCACTGTTCCGGGCGGTGAAGGAAACGGCGCAGCGAGCCGGGTGCCGCCGCCTGTGGGTCGTCACAACCAACGACAACACGCGCGCCTTGCGATTTTATCAAAAGAACGGATTTCGTTTGCATGCGATTCGCTTCGACGCGCTGGTGCACTCGCGCAAGTTGAAACCGGAAATTCCCGAAACCGGTTTCGACGGAATCCCGCTGCGCGACGAGATTGAACTGGATATGGCGTTGAGTCCGACAAACTGATGGTTTCCCAGGTCCATCGACTACGATGGAAGTGCGACCACGGCAGCATCCCCTCCTTGGCTTTTGGGCCGGGTGGGGATTTTTGTATTTACCGGTTACGCTCCCCGGTAAGTCAAAGGAGTTCCGCAATACTCGCATTTCACGGCTTGTTTCGGGTTGAAGAATTGGTTGGAAAGTTCCACCAATTTCCATTCTATCATACGTTCGATAGAAGTGGCGGTTGCTACTGAGGTTTTTCCGGTGTTTCGTTCCACGAAGGTGTTCCCATGCAGATGTCCCCGCCTTTTGTAATGTGTTCCGCACGCATGCGCTCCAGAAATGCATTCCGGTCTTGACAAAGCGGCTTGTTTCGATAAAATAACGTTATTTTCATCAAGGAGAGATTACATCGATGAAAGAGTCGGCATTGGAGGAACTGTCCTTCAGTCGGGGCGTAACGGACTGCATCCCTACCTTGCTGGGATATTTGTCGATCGGTTTTGCGGCGGGCGTCATCGAGGCGACGGCGGGCATGAGTTTGCTGGAAATCGCACTGTTGTCGATATTTTTGTACGCCGGATCGGCACAGTTTATCGTGGCGGGCTTGCTTGCGGCGGGGGCGCCGATCGCGTCGGTCATCATGACCGTTTTCTTTGTCAATTTGCGGCATTTGCTGCTGAGTGCGGCCATTGCGCCGAAGTTTGCCGCTTATTCGCCGATAAAAAATTTCTTGATCGGATCCCAATTGACGGATGAAACGTTCGGCGTCGCGGTCAGCCGGTTGACCGGTCCCGTTCGCCATTTGGACAGGTGGATGCTTGGGCTCAATATGACGGCGCATGTCAACTGGGTGGCGGCCAATGTGATCGGCGCGCTGCTCGGCGGATGGATCGCGGATCCGGAGCGGTACGGACTTCACTTCGCTTTGCCGGCCATGTTCATCGGGTTGGCCGCCATGATGGTCATGCAGCGTAAGCAGTACAAGAAAGATTTGTTGGTGATCGGTTGTGCGGCGGGAGGATTTGCGCTGGCTTTCATTTGGCTGCCGAGTTATGTTGCCGTGATGGTGGCAGCGGTGCTCGCGGCGATCATTGGGGCGGTGACCGAGCGGTGAAGATCAGCCACGATTTTTTATGGATTTTGATTGGCACGGCTGTCGTCACCTTGATTCCGAGAACGTTGCCGATGGTTTTCCTCAGCAAGCTGAAACTGCCGGGGTATGCGAAAAAATTTCTGCAGCACGTGCCGCTTGCCGTGATGACGGCGTTGGTGGCGCAGTCGGTTTTAACCGACGGAGAGCGGTGGCTTTCCCCCGACGAGGACTTGGAGTGGATCGCTTTGTTCCCGACATTGGCCGTGGCGCTGCTCACCAGAAGTTTGCTGATTACGGTCGTGGCGGGGATCAGTGTGATGGCGCTGTTGGCTTTGGCGGCATGACGCGGCGCTTGAGGCGGGGCATGAGGAGGATGCGCTGAACCGGCGGCTGTCAAAACGGGTGCGAGCGTAAGTAATCTTGCAATAAAAATGCCGCTTTGATACACGAGGTATCAAAGCGGCATGTCATGTTTTGCCGCGTGCTGCTGTGGTGTACCGGCATGAAATGTACCGTCACAACTTGACTTCCGCCAGCACGGGATAATGGTCGGAAGGATACCCGCCGTCCGCCAAGCCGCGGTCGATGTCGACGGCTATAATGGCCGCTCCGGGAGTCGCGAAAATATAATCGATCGGCTCCCCTTCGCTACCGCCGCGAAATCCGTGGAACGTGCCGCCGATCGCCGTGCCGAGCAGCGAATAGGCGTCGAACAGTTTCGCGCGCCGTCCCTCCAGTTCGATTTCGCCGCGAAGAAAGCGCACGACGGGGCTGTCCGGGTAATCGTTCAAATCCCCGGTCAGCAATGCCGGGATTTTCGCCGCTTCCGTCTGTTCGCGAATGGAATCCCAAATGAGCGTGATGCCTTTTTCCCGCGCGATCGGGCCGACGTGATCGAGATGCGTATTGTACACGAACCATTCCGGCCGCCGGGAATCGCGAAGGTACCGCATGCGCGCCCAAGTGCAAATTCTCGGCAAACTGCTGTCCCAGCTTTTGCTGCCCGGGCGCTGCGGCTGTTCCGACAGCCAGAACTGGCCTTCGTCCACAATTTCGACTTCCGATTTTTTGTACCAGATGGCGCAGTATTCCCCGTTTGTTTCTCCTTCTCTTCCTGTCCCCACGTAGCCGTATTCCGGCAGTTCGCGCGCGAGGCCTTCCAGCATGTGGTGCTGACCTTCCTGGCTGCCGATGATGAGAGGCTGTGCGCGCCGGATCGTTTCCACGACGCGGTGAAGCCGGTAAGGCCATGCGTTGTCGCCGTCGCTGGCCGTGTCGCATCGCAGGTTGAAGCTCATGATTTTCAAGTTCACGGCGAGTTCCTCCCTTTACCCAAGGGGAATTTGGCAACATCATAGGATATTCGATCGACTGGCGTCAACGCCTTACGCCGGTTCCAAATAAATGGGATTGCTCATCGCGGCCATCAGTTCCCGGTCCACTTCCGCGAAACGGCGCCACACCTCGATGCGGCAAAATTTTCGGTCGCGGATTTCCCAACGGTGGACGAATTCTCCGTCCTCCTGCGCGAGCCGTTCTTCTTCCACGCCGCGATCCGTCACGATGCGAATCCGGTCGCCGGCGAGCACGCGCGACAGCCGAAGTTCCGACACCGCGGAGCCGTCGGGGCCCGGCACGAACGAGTCTCCGGCCATCGCGCCGCCGATGCGATGGTCGATCGTCGGACCGTCCGGGGAGAAGCTGAGAAATACTCTTCCTTTCGCAATGCCTTCCAAAATGCCTTTCACGGAACGAGCGGACGCAAATACCCACGTCGTCGGCATCGCGTGCCGGACATAGGGATGCGGTTTGTGCACATCGCTGCCGCCGACGGCGACGAGCTTCCGACCGGCAGCCAGCTGTTCCTGCCACCACTGCAGGGCCCTATCGTTGCGCTCGGTCCACGGCCCGTTCCATACTTCGACCGCATCATAGGTCACGTCGAACCCCCATTCCCACGGGCACATGTCGCAGTGCGGGTGGTTGATGACGGCGAAAGCGCCGGCGGAGCGGGCGGTTTGCATGTGTTTGCGCAGGTCCGACGCGCCGAATGTACGGAAGTCGCCGAGAAGAGGATCCGGAACGCCGAGAAAATTGGCGTGTCCGTAGTTGGTCGTCAGTTCCATCCCGGGGATGAAGACGATACCGCCCGTTTTCGGATGCGCGTAATTTTGGCTGACGGTGTTATGGTCGGTCGTCGCCAGGAAGTCGCAGCCCAGCGCTTCCATGATGGCCGCCGCTTCCTCCAGCGTGTAGGTGCCGTCGCTGTGCTCGCTGTGCGAGTGCAGGTCGCCTTTCAGCCATCGCCCCGCCTCCGGCTGGAAGCGGAGATGAATGCGCACGACGCATCCGTCGTCCGGCACGCGGTAGGCGCCGAGCAGTACGCACCAGCGGCCGGGCGTCAATTCGCCGGGGAGATAGCCGGGCGTCGCCCATTCCGGGCCGATCGTCACCTGCGTTCTCGCTCCGCCGCTCCAGCCGCGGATGCGGTCGGGTCCCATCAGGCCGAGATCGATCACGGCGCGCCCCCCTCCGAGCGTTCGCACGTCGATCTCGATCTGCAGCCGCTCCGTATTGGCGGGCATTTCAAAAGGAACTTCCACGTAATATTCGCGTTCCTCGGACTTGTCGATCCGGCGTTCCAGGGTGACGACGTTTGCGGGTTCATGGGCAGCGGGGATGTTCATCGGCTGTCCGCTCCTTTGCAATGTGGTGGGAACCATAAGGTTCCGGGTCCGGAACACGTCACGCGTCCACGATCCGGGCCCGGAGCACGTTTTTCGTCGGCGGTACTAAAATATGCGCGAGTCGCATTCCCGTCGTTTCATTCTTTCACGGAACCGAGCATGATGCCGTGAATGAAATACCGCTGCAGGAACGGGTACACGAGCAGAACGGGGATCATGGACACCATGATCTTGGCCGCGTTCAGCGTTTTGTCCGACATTTTTTCGAGCAGCTCCAAGTTCGTCGAATCGAGAAAATCCGGCGGCAGCTGCACGACGAGCTGCTGAATGTACGTTTGCAGCGGGTAATTTTCCACGCTGCGCATGAAGATCAGCCCGTCGAAAAACGCGTTCCAGTGGCCGACGATGCTGAACAGCGTCACTGTGGCGAGCGAAGGCAGCGACAGCGGAACAAAAATGCGCACGAGCATGTACCACGGTCCCGCGCCGTCAATCAGCCCGGCTTCGCTCAGCTCCTTCGGCAAATTGCGGAAAAAGTTCATCAGCAAAACGACGTTGAACACCGGCACCGCGCCGGGCAGCACGAGCGCCCAAAGCGTGTTGAACAGGCCGAGATATTTCACGACGATATACAGCGGAATCATGCCGCCGCTGAACAGCATCGTGAACAGCACGAACCACATGTAATAGTGCCGTTTGGCAAATTCCCGCGGGCTTCTGGACAGCGGGTAAGCCATCAAAATCGTCATGAGAAAGTTGATCGAACCGCCGAGCAGCACGCGCTGCACGGAAATCAAGAACGCGTTCCAAAAATTCGGATCGTCGATAATTTTCCGATACGACTCCAAATTGAACCCGACCGGCCAGAACGTGACGTATCCTCCGGCGGCGGCGGCCTTGTTGCTGAACGAGACGGCTGCCGTGTGGATCATCGGCGCAAGGGAGCTGAAGGCGATCAGCGTCATCAGCAGGATCAAAAACACGTTCCATACTTTGGCCCCAAACGTGCGGTCACGCACCATTCCACACTCACCTGCCTTTGGTTCAAAAGATGCGGTAGTTCGCAAATTGGTAGGCCAGCCGGTAAGAAATGATGATCAGGACGAATCCGATCAGCGATTTCAAAAGCCCCACGGCGGTGGCGAATCCGAACTGCGCCTGCACGAGCCCGACGCGGTACACGTAGGTGTCGATGATGTCGCCGGACGGGTAGACGACCGGATTGTACAAGTTGAAAATTTGATCGAACCCCGCGTTGAGAATGTTGCCGATGCCGAGGGTGGCCAGCAGGATGATCGTGGGAACGAGCCCCGGAAGCGTGATGTAGCGGATTTTTTGAAACCGCGTGGCGCCGTCGATTTCCGCCGCTTCATACAAGGTGGGGTCGATGCCGGCGAGCGCGGCCAAATAGACGATGGCGGCGAAGCCGAAATCTTTCCACGTGTCGGAGCCGATCACGATCCACGGAAACCATTCGTTGCTGGCGAAAAACATGATTTTTTCCCCGCCGAGCGCCGCGATCAGCTGATTGACGATGCCGTTTAACGAAAGCATGTCGATCAGCACGTCGGCGAGAATGACCCACGACAAAAAGTGGGGCAGGTAAACGATCGTCTGCACCCAGCGCTTGAACACCGCCTGGCGCACTTCGTTGAGCAGCACGGCAAACGTCACGGGAATGACAATGCCGGCGATGAGCTTGCCCGTCGAGATAAAAATCGTATTGTAGAAAATCACCCGGCTGTCGCGAATTTCAAACAAATATTTGAAATTTTCCAATCCGATCCACGGCGATCTCGTAATGCCCAAGCCGATGTTGAAATGTTGAAACGCGATGATGACGCCGAACATCGGAACGATGTGAAAAATGATCAGGAGAATGATTCCCGGCAGAAGCATCAGGTGGTAATGCTTCTGGAAGCTTTTGATCATGGCCTGTGCCTCCTGTCAGACGGGCATCTTCACAACGACAACGCATCCGCCCGACAGCGCGGGAAAGCGGCGGCCGCCGGGCGGATGGTGGCTGTCTATTAACGCTGCTTCAGTTCTTCGCGAATTTCCGCCGTGATCTCGTCTCCGCCTTGCGCTTTCCAATCCTTCACGAATTGGTCGAAGGCGTCGAGATCCTTGTTGCCCATGACGATGGCGACGAACGTTTCGTCTTCCAGTTTTTTCAGGTTGGCCCATTTGCGTTCCATCGTGGGCGTCGTAATCGTGAACTCGTTCTGGATGCGGTTCATCGGATGTTTCAGCAGTTCCGCCGGTTCGGTGTAGCCGTAAAACCGCGCCCATCCCGCGAGATCCTGTTTCGGAGCGGCTTCGTCCGCCTTGGCGAAATCGTACAGGATTCGCATTTCCGGAATCAGGTCATCCGGATTGATCTTGCCCGCCAGCGCGTCCGCCAAAATTTCGGATTTGCGCTCGACGGCGTCGGCGTAGTCGAACGTCGGGTTGCCGATCGGCCAAAACTCGGTCGTGATCGACGTATCCAGCTTGGCGGCGTCCGGTTCCGCCTTGCGTTCCGCACGGATGAACGTGTTCACGTACACCATCGCCGCCTCCGGAATCTTGAACCCTTTCTTGACGACGACGAAACGCTGGCTTACCGGCAGCTGCAAATTGTTGACCTGTCCTTTGTCGTCGTAAATGAGATACGTCTTGAACAGCGCGTCCGGATGGTTGGCGTACGTGTCTCTCAGCACGCCGCCCGACCACCAGGGGCCGAAAAACATCCCGACGCGGCCCGCAATGACTTCCTGATCCGGTTCCTTGCGGATGGCGAACTCTTTGTCGAGCAGGCCGGCCGCGTACATTTCGCGCAGTTTGCCGAGCGCTTCCTTCGTTTGCGGCAAGATCGATCCGTACACGACTTCGCCGTTTTCGTCCTTCACCCAGTTGCCGGGGAAAGCGTTGTACGCCGCGAAAAAGCCTTTGAGGTCGTGCCGCGCGGACTTCATCGGGACGGACAAGGCGCTGCTGGACGCGGACAGGCCGATCGTGTTGTCGCCGCCCATCTTGTTGTCCACGAACGCTTTGGCGATGCGTTCGATGTCCGCGACCGTTTTCGGCGGATCGAGGTTCAGCTTATCCAGCCAGTCTTGGCGGATGAACAGCATGCTGACGGAGTCCGCCTGGACGGCGATGTTCGGAATGGCCATCAACCGCCCCTGAATCGTCGCGCTCTCCAGCGCCTTGTTGTCCGTGGACGCGTACAATTCCCGCGTCAGCGGCGCGGCGTATTTTTCGTACACTTCGGTCAAATCTTCCAATTGATTCGCCTTGGCGAGCGTGTGGAACGTTTGCTCGTCGACAACGAACACGTCGGGGATGTCGCCGCTGCCGATCGCCAATTTCGACTTCTGCTCGTAATCGTCGCCGGAGGCGTACCAGAGAATTTTGACGGTGATGTTGGCCTTTTCCTTCAAATACCGGGTATACTGGTTGTCCTCCACGGTGTCGCCTTCCGGCAGTTTGGCGTTCGCGCCGAGATGCTTGAACGTCGTGAATTCCACCGGATTCGGCATGCGGTACGGATCAATCGTCTCGCTGCCGGAACCACCGCCGTCGTCACCTTGCGAAGATGTGCCGACCGTGCCGCCACCCGCATTTCCGTTTCCGCCGCCGCCATTGTTTCCGCCGTTTCCGCCGGAACAGGCGACGAGCGCGAGAACCAACGCCAGGATGAGGCTGACGAACGTTATCTTTTTGATTCTTGCCATTGGAATACCGAACCTCCCGTTCATGTAATCGCTTGCAAGAATGGCTTGCAAAACGAATTATAGTCAAGAAAACGACCGCGCATCGTCACCGCCGGTCTTCGATTTTTTCTCCTCGCATCTTTTGTCCGAGACCCGGGGCGGGAAAAAAGAGACGAAAAGTTAGGTATTTGGAGACCAAAGGTGACTTTGCTGCCCGTTCCGGTGCCGGCGGCGGTAGTCGCGCGGCAGCAAGCCGGTCATCCGGCGGAACACGCGGCTGAAATACCGTTCGTTCGGATATCCGGACTCCGCGGCGATCCAGCTGATCGACCGCTGGGTGTGGCGCAGCAGCTGTTTCGCGTGCTCGATGCGCACATCGCGCACGTAGTCCTGGTACGTTTTGCCGATGATGTCGCGGAAGCAGCGGCTGAAATAGCTGCGGCTCATGTTGACCGCGTTCGCCACCTCGGTCAGCGGCAGTTCCTGCCGCATGTTTTGCCTGACCATGTCGGCCGCCCGCAGCACGCTCGCGACAATTTCCGGCGAATACGCGCGCCGGCTGGCGTGGCCGAGGACGGAACGCCGGTAAGCTTTCAACCGTTCGACCCAATCTTCCCACAGCAGCGGACGGCGGCCGTCGTCCGGGCGCAGCTTCGGCCATTCCGGCATGCCGCTCCACGGTTCCACCGCCATGTACAGCATTTGCTCCAGATGCGCCGCGGGCAGCGACAGCGACTTCGTCCGCTCCAGCAGCCGGTCGAAGTGCGCGTCGTCGGCCAGCCACGCCATCGACGACCACTCCAGCCCGAGCTTGACGAGTTCGTCCCGCGGCACGGACCGCGTTTCCGCGAGGCGGTCGACGGGCAGCTCGCAATGCCGGGTTTCCCGGTCGGCGCAGTAAAACAGCACATGCTCGCCGTACAGTTCCAGCTTCTGCAGCAGCACGTCGCGGGCCATTCCCCGCACGCCGCGCCAGCGGACGCGAATGCCGTCGAGCGGATGCGCGCCGTCGGGCTGCGGCGCGATAACGTCTCCGCCGGCGTCGCCGTCCGTGCGGGAAGCGTCGAGCAGCACCCACGACTTGCGGTCGCCGCGGACGCAAAACAGCGTATCGACCGCGTCGTCCGTCAACCATGCGTTCCGCTCGCGCTCCGTCTCAGCCGCCGTTTCCCGCGGCGCACGGCCGATCCGCTCCGCGACGCGCTGCAAAATTTGCGCGATCCGGTCGTCTTCCAGCTCCACCTTGGTGATGTAATCGATCACCCCGAGCCGCAGCGCATCGCGCACGAGCTCAAATTCATGGTGAAACGTCAGCACGACGATGTGGATGTGCGGATAGTCTTGCCGGACTTTCCGTATCAGGTCGAGACCGGACATGACCGGCATCGCGAGATCGGTCACGAGCAGATCGATCGGCTGTTCCGGCAGCTTTTCCAGCGCTTCCAGACCGTTCGCCGCTTCGCTGACGACGCGCATGCCGAACGTTTCCCACGGCAGCACGCGGATAATGCCCTGGCGCACCAAATAATCATCGTCAACGACCATCACGTTCAACATGTTCCATTTCCCCTTTCGGTTCCATCGGCAAATTGAGCGAAATCGTCGTTCCCTTGTCCGGGCCGCTGTCGACCGTCAGCTTCGCTTTTCCCTCGTAGTGGTGGTCGAGCATTTTTTGCACGTATCGCCAACCGATGCCCATTCCGGCCGGGCGGGGCGGATCGTCGTCGGACAGCATGCGCCGCACCTCTTCCTCCGTCATGCCGTATCCGTTGTCGCGGACTTCGATGACGACGCGGGCGTCGTCCTGCTGCCGCACGGACACTTCGATGACGCCGCCGCGCTTGTTTTTCAAACCGTGGGAGAGCGAATTTTCCACAAGCGGCTGCAAAATGAACCGCGGCACCGGCAAATCCAATAGTTCCGCAGGAGCGTCAAGGTGCACTTCGAAGCGGAAATTGTAGCGGACGCTCTGCAAGAGCACGTAGTGTTTCAGCGCCTCGATCTCGTCGCGGATGCACGCGGTGCGCCCTTTGCCCAGATTGTAATGCAGCAGTTTGTTCAGCGTGGACACGAGCAGATCCGTTTCGTGGTGGCCGTTCACCTTGGCCTGCCAGCGGATGGTATCCAGCGTGTTGTGGATGAAGTGGGGGTTGATTTTGCTCATCAGCATTTCCACTTCCAGTTTTCGCCGGCTCTGCGCGTTGCGGTTGATGTCCTCGATCAGCTGGTCGATGCGCTGTTTCATATTGGAAAACTCGTGATGAATTTCCGCGAATTCGACCAGGGACTGGCGTTCGACGTCCGGCACGTCCGACAGGCGGCCGTTTTTCAGCCGGCGGATGTTCCGCTGCAGCTGCAAAAGCGGCGTGTACACCATGCGCCAGATGGCGAAGGCGAGCAGGCAGCCGATAAGGATGGACAGTGTGGCGATGACCGCAAACTGCGCGAACCACTCGCGGATTTCCTGATTGTAGGACGCTTTCGGAATCGCCGCGACAATGCTCCACGACTGGTTGCTGACATCTTGGAACAAGTAGTAGTCGCGGTAGGAGCGGGAATGTTCCGTAAACCGCGCCAACCGGGAACCGATCGGAAACACGTCGTTTTTTTCGCTGTAGGCGATGCGCCCTTCCCGGTCGACAAACAAATAGTACGTGTCGCGAAACGTGCCGTCGCTGTTCAAAATGCGGTCGGTGAACTTGAAGTCGGTTTCAATGTACAAATACACGTCGTCGCGGCTCGGCAAATTCACTTTGCGAATGACGGACAGCACGTTGTTGCCGTTCAGCGGATTGACGGACAGATGCGGGCCGTAATAGGTCATGGCCAGCTGTTTGGCGAGAAGGGGATGTTCAAAGATGCGCACGTCGGGATGGACGTGGCCGTTCGGAAAAATGATTTCGCCCGTGCTGCTCAAATAGTAGAAAATGACGCCCAGGGCGGGGTTCGTGAAATGAATGAGGCTGATTTCGCTCTGGATTTGCTGGCCGAGCTGGCGTTTGCCGAACAAATCCGTCGAACTGTCCAGATACGCGTCCAGTTTGCTGCCGATTTCCCCTTCGAACACGAGCTGCTGCGAAGCGTAGTTGAGCTGGCTCAGCGTGTTTTCGAAAGAGAGCCGGACCTGGCGGAGATTGCCGGTGATGCCTCTTTCGGCTTTGTTTTTCAGCATGCTGTACATCGACGAGTAGGAAATCGAACCGATCAGCAGGAGCGGAAAAAGGGAACACAACAAGAGCAGCAAAATCAGCCGATGTTTGAGCGTGCGGGGCATGGACCATGATCTCCTTTCTCCCGTGGAAACGTTTTCGCTGCCCGGTGCAACATGGTACAAACGGTACTTTTGATGATATCGAAAACTTCCGCAAGTTGGCAATGCGGCGGCGCATCGGAAAATGCGCCGGACCGCGTCGCGGCGAAGCCGGCAAACGGCGAAAAAAAACGTGCCGTCCGATTCGGACGTATTGTTGCGGGAACGCAGCGTCACCGTAAAGAAATCACAAGGTAAGGGAAAGAAGCAGCGTTGCCCGAAAATTTTATACAGAGTTTACATTTCGCTGATAGAGCCATAACAAACCGGCGGTAAGATGGAACCGCAAGGAAAAAATAGAGTAGGGAGGACATACTGTCTATGCAAAAATGGCGGAACATCGCAGGGGTCTTCTGCGTCGCGGTGCTGCTCGCCGGCGTGTTGGCGGCGTGCGGCTCGGGCAACGACAACGGAAGCGCGAACACGGGGCAAAACAACGAACAAAACAGCGGACAAACCAACTCCGAAAACAGCGGGAACAACGGCGCTTCCGGGAACGGCAATCCGTCCGGAAACGGCGAAAGCCGGAACGAAAAGCTGTCCGGTTCGGTCATCATCGACGGCTCCGGCACCGTATATCCGCTGATGTCGCGCATTGCCGAGGAATACATGCTCACCCGGCAGCCGGACGTCAGCGTGCAGGTCGGCCGCGCCGGATCTTCGGCCGGTTTCAAGAAGTTTATTCCCGGCGAGCTGGACTTTGCCGACGCTTCGAGACCGATCAAGGACGAAGAAATCGCCCAGCTGGAAGAGAAAGGGCTGAAAATGGGCGAAGACGTGCTGGAATTCAAGCTGGCCTATGACGGGCTGACGATGGTGATCAACAAGGAAAACACCTGGGCGACCGAGATGACGAAAGACGAAGCGCTCGGCATGTACATCTCCGGAAAATACCGGGAAGACGACAAAGTCAGATGGTCCGACATCCGCGAAGGATGGCCGGACGAGGAAATCAAGTTTTACGGTCCCAACGAAAACCACGGCACTTATGAATTTTTCTTCGAAAATTTGCTGGAAAAGCAGCCGCTTGTCAAAACGGTCCATTTGCAGCAGGAATACTCGACGCTGGTCGACCTCGTGTCCAAGGACAAAAACGCGATCGCCTTTTTCGGGTACGGATACTATGTCAGCAATCAAGACAAGCTGTCGGCGGTCAAAATCGATTTCGGCGGCGGCCCGGTGGAACCGTCCGCGGAAACGATCGGCGAAGATCTCCCGTACGCGGACTTCACCCGTCCGGTGTTCACCTATTTGAACGCGCAATACGCGAAGGAAAAACCGCAGGTGCTGGACTACGCGTACTACGTGCTGGAAGCCGCGCCGCAATTTGCCGGTGAATCCGGGTTCGCCCCGCTGCCGGACCGCATCTACAACGAATACAAATCCCGACTGGACGCGCTGAAATAGCCGCCGACCCGCGAAAAACCCGGTCACGATCACGCAGGAAGATGGGAGCTTCTCGGGAGCTTTCCATCTTTTTGCCGGTTTTGCGAAAGGAAAAAAGGGGGTCGCCTATTGCATGGACAATCGAGTCGGCGCGAGAGAGCTCATTCGGCAAAACATGGCCAAAAAAACGGGAAGGCTGGACAAAGCGATGCCGGTCGTCCTGTTTCTCGCCGCATCCGTCTCCGTACTGACCACGATCGGCATCGTGCTGACGCTCGTGTTTGACGCCGCGATGTTTTTTCGCCGTGTGCCGTGGCACGAATTTTTCGGAAGCACGGAACTGGCGCCGCTCGGCCCGGAACCGAAATTCGGCATGCTGCCTCTGTTGAACGGCACGATCATGACTTCGCTGATCGCGATGGTTGTCGCCGTTCCGATCGGTTTGACCGCGGCGATCTACCTGAGCGAATACGCGTCCGATCGTACGCGCGCGTATGTCAAGCCGGTCATGGAAGTGCTGGCCGGCATTCCGACGATCGTTTACGGCTTTTTTGCCTATTCCTATGTCACTCCGCTGCTTTCGCACCTGATCCCGTCGCTCGGCGCCAAAAATGCGCTGAGTCCCGGCATCGTCATGGGCATCATGATCATTCCGATGGTGGCGTCGTTGTCGGAGGACGCGATGAACGCCGTGCCGCGGTCGATGCGGGAAGGCGCGCTCGCGCTCGGTTCGACGAAGTTGGAAATGACATGGAAAGTCGTCATTCCCGCCGCCTTGTCCGGCATCATCGCGTCGTTCGTGCTGGCGGTGTCGCGCGCGATCGGGGAAACGATGATCGTCACCATCGCCGGCGGCAGTTCCAAGCAGTTTACCTTCGACGTGACGCAATCGATGCAGACGATGACCGCCTACATCGTGGAGTTCACGAGCGGCGACGCTGGCAGCGGAACGGTCGGATACTACAGCCTGTACGCGGTCGGGCTGACGCTGTTTGTGTTTACGCTCTTGATGAACATGCTGGCGCAGAGGATATCGAAAAAATTCAGGGAGAGGTATTGAGTGACGGAGAAAGGGAGAGGACGCGCGATGAACCGCCGCATCCGGGTCCGGTTGTGGCTGAACAACCTATTGAAAACCGCGTTTATGCTGTCCGCCTTGTTCGCCCTCGGCGTGCTGACGGTGCTGCTCGTGCAAATCGTGTCGCAAAGCGTCGGCTGGCTCGATTGGCCTTTTCTGACCGGCAAGCTGTCGATCCAACCGGAACGGGCGGGCATTCTCGGCGCGATCGTCGGGACGCTCGGCATGATGATCGTCGCGGCGCCGGTGACGCTCGTGCTCGGCGTATGTACGGCGATCTATTTGGAAGAATACGCGCGGGACGGGAAAATCAAATCGTTCATCCAGACGAACATCGCCAATCTCGCCGGCGTGCCGTCGGTCATCTTCGGTCTGCTCGGACTGACGGTGTTCGCGCGGATGTTCCAACTCGGCGCCAGCATTTTGGCGGGCGGGCTGACGATGTCGCTGCTCGTGCTGCCGATCGTCGTCGTTTCCAGCCAGGAAGCGCTGCGTTCCGTGCCGCAGTATTTGCGGGAAGCTTCCTACGGCATGGGAGCGACCAAATGGCAGACGATCCGGCGGGTCGTGCTGCCCGCGTCCGTGCCGGGCATGCTGACCGGGTTTATTTTGGCGCTTTCGCGGGCGATCGGGGAAACCGCGCCGCTGGTCGTGCTCGGCATTCCCGTCCTGCTTCTGCCGATCCCGGACAGTTTCATGGACACGTTCACGGCGCTGCCGGTGCAAATTTATTACTGGACGCTGGACGCCGTACTGACGCCCGAATACGCGAATTTGGCGGCGGCGGCCATCGTCGTGCTGCTCGTCGTCTTGTTTGCGCTGAATTCGGCGGCCATCCGGATCCGGAACAAATTCCGGAAACGATATTGAACGAAAAAAAGGGGAGAGCGCACCATGAACCGTGCACGGGTATTGGAAGCGGATCGTCAGCCGGCGCTTCCGCCGCAAACCGACGCGGAGCCGGAAGTCATTCTTTCGACGCGAAATTTGAATTTGTGGTACGGCGATCAGCAGGCGCTGCACGACATCAGTCTGGACATCCGCAGGACTCAGGTGACCGCCATTATCGGCCCTTCCGGATGCGGCAAGTCGACGTACCTGAAAACGCTGAACCGTCTTGTTGAGCTCGTTCCCCGCGTGCGCGTCACCGGAGAGACGCTGTTCCAGGGGCGCAGCATTTATGACAAGACGGTCAGCGTTGAGGAGCTGCGGACGAAAATCGGCATCGTGTTCCAGAAGCCGAACCCGTTTCCGAAGAGCATTTATGAAAATGTCGCCTACGGTCCGCGGGTGCACGGCATCAATAAAAAGAGCCTTCTGGACGACATCGTGGAAAAAAGCCTGCGTGCGGCGGCGCTGTGGGAGGAAGTGAAGGACCGGCTGCGTCAGGACGCCTTCGGATTGTCCGGCGGCCAGCAGCAGCGGCTCTGTATCGCGCGCACGCTGGCGATCGAACCGGAAGTCATTTTGATGGACGAACCGACGTCGGCGCTGGACCCGATTTCCACGATGAAGATCGAGGAGCTGATCTACGATCTGAAAAAGACGTACACGATCGTCATCGTGACGCACAACATGCAGCAGGCGGCCCGCGTTTCCGACAAAACCGCCTTTTTCCTGAACGGCGTCGTCGAGGAGTTCGACGACACGGTGGCGCTGTTTTCCAATCCGAAAAGCCGGCGCACGGAAGACTACGTCAGCGGCCGGTTCGGATAAACCGCCGCTATTTGAGCGTCCGCGCGTAGGCGTCCAAGTTTTTCAAAAACGCGTCCCGGCGCCTTTCGTAGGACAATGTGCGCGGCAACTCGCGTTCGAACATCCGTTTGTCCTTCTCGGTGGCGTATTCATACTGCTCCACCAGCTTGCATACTCCGCGCGGAAACCGCAGCAGCGCCTTGACGAGATCCATATCGGCCCGCGACAGCGGACGGACGCGCCGGTAGCCGTCAAGAAAGGCGCGGGCCAACGAAAATTTCCATCCCCCGTACTGGCAGAAGTTGTAAATGCCGCGATACAGATCGTAGGCCGCAAGATCCCATCTCAGCGTCTCAAAATCGATCAACACCGGCCCTTTGGCCGTCCGGATCACATTGGTCGGTCCGAAGTCGCCGTGGCACAAGACGGGCCTGATGCTTCGGCATCGTTCGAAATAGCGGGAATGGTGCAGCGCGCGCATGGAACGTGCCGCCATCTGCAGCAATTCGCCGCCATGCCGCCGCAGCATGCGGTACATCGGACGGCGATCGCCGTTTCGTTTGGCCTTCAGGATTCTGGCCGTCAATTTGCTCCGTTCCTCGCGAAGGTAAGACGGCCATGTTCCCAGCATGTTCTGCTTTCCGTTCTGCGGAATGCGGATTTGACTGCCGAGCTTGTGAAAGGTGGCGAGCAGCGCGCCGCATTCCCTCATGTGCGCTTCCGATGACGGCGACGGCCACGAACCTTTGTACCACGGGATCAGGATAAAAGGCGGACTGTCCGGATTCAGCTGCACGTACAGGCGTTTGCCCGTCCGATCGCGGGGGTTTCGCCATGCGAAACGGAGTTTTCCTTTGCGCCTCATCCTTTGCAGCGTCTGATCGATCCAGCGAATTTGCGCGGGAGGGTACGGCATGCGCTTCAAGGCAAATTCGCGGCTGCTAGCGGAGAAAATGCGGTATACGCCGTTTTGCACGACGCGCACCCTTTTGGGGCGGACGCCGAAGCTTCGGCAGAGCCGCACCGCTTCCGGGTTCGAGATCATGTCAACTACGCCCCTTTTTGCCGGCCGCATTCCTTGATTGGAGCTGCCGGAACAGTTTCATATAAAGGTGGGCAGAGCGTGACCACGGATAGCGGGATGCCAGCAGCCGGCCGGCGGCCACCCGTTTGTCCGTCAACCGCTTGTTGTTCAACATCGCGCGAATCGAACGCGCGATGGCCGCTCCGCTCGGATGGGGGATCGTCTGGGCGACGGCGGCGTTCACCACATCGGCCAGTCCGCCCGATCGCGTCGACACGAGCGGAATGCCGCTCGCCAGCGCCTCCAGCGCCACGAGGCCGAACGATTCCTCCAGACTCGGCATCACGACCGCGCCGCGAGTGGCGTACAGATGCCGAACTTCATTGGGCTTGCGGTATCCCAGCCAGCGTACCTGCGAAGATATGCCCAGTTTCCTGGCGAGCCGCTTCAGATGGAGAACGTACGCTTTTGCGCCGGTTCCCGCCACATCGAGCCGCACGCGCGTTCCTTCCTTGATGAGGATGGATACGGCTTTCAACAATTGTTCAATCCCTTTCTGCGGGACGAGCCGGCCGACATACAGCAGGTGATGCCGCGACGCCCGGGAAACGGATTTGCTGAGCACGATGCCGTGGTAGACGACCGCGGTTTTTCCCCTGCAGTAGGGGTACATTTTGTATAATTTGGCCCGTTCCGGACGGCTCGGGACGGTGACAAGATCGGCTTTTTTCAGCAACAACGCCTGCTGGGCGGCGACCATCCGCTTTTCGCGATGCGCAGGACCGTTCTCCAGCGCGACCAGCGAATGGCTCGTATATACGACCGGAATCCGGCGTTTCGCCTGAAAATGCAGCGCGACATCCGAAAATGGCACGCTGTGGATATGAATGCCGTCCGGTTGGCGGATGGCTCTCCGACCGATCCACTTTTCGATGGCGGACGGTTGAAATTGCTGCCTCTTTGCGGAGAAGTAGGGGGATTTGGCCGGAAAGCGCACGATGAAGAGCCGCTTGCGGGTCTCGGTGTTGACCCGGGCGCCCTTGTTGCGGCACAGCACCGTCACGTGTACGCCGTTTTGCGCGTACGCCTTCGACAAATTCGTGACGGCGGTACCCAAACCTCCGATAATGTGAGGTTCATATTCGGTGGTCAAAATCCACAGCCGTTGCGGTTGGTCCAAAGACGGTTCCTCCTCGAAAGGTGCTGCAGAAAGTTACTATATGAATATGAGAAATGACGTGCGCTGATTGGGCGTATGGCCGCATGGGGCGAAAAACGGTTTTCCCCCGCGGCATCGCCCGTCAGGGAGGGGACAATCCAGCCGCGTCCCGGACGCTTTCCGGCGACGAAAACAAAATAGCACGCCCCGTTTTCTCCGAGAGGAGCAACCGGGACGTGCTATGGTCCTTTGCAGTATGGGATATGGCGGTGTTCGTTACGAATCCCGCCGCAGCAAATTCATGTAATCGAGCCCGTAATAGGCGCCGGCGGCCAATACGACCGTCCATACGGCCAGACTCAGCGTGATCCAGATCATGACCCAGCGTTTCGACGACCCGAACGCCAGCGCCAGCAGGGCGGCGATATCGGTGCCGACGATGGCCGGCGCGAGCAGCGCGAACCCCGGCATGCCGTAGCGGTCCCATATTTTTCTCGCCCGCGTCGCTTTCTTGCCCGCGGTCAGCGCTTCCTCTTCGCTGATGCCGAGCTTGCGGGCGCGGCGCCGCCTGAACCAGCGCGAGATCTGGGCGAAGAAAAAGCCGATGGCCAGCACCGGAATCCAGTTTCCGACAAAACCGACGATGCTGACGGACACCGGATGAAGTCCCCACGCGATGCCGAGCGGAACGACGATAAACACTTCCAGCCACGGGGTCAGGGCAAGCCCGAACAACACCAGAAATTCCCACCAATGTTCAATCAGCTGTGCAATCATTGCAATCCCTCCACATCCGCAATCCGGTCAGTTTTTCTCCCATTTTCGGAGTTCCCACCAGTACAGCAGCTGCTGCGCGACGCCCAACACCGCGAGCAGGACAATGGCGAAAGCCTTTCCGTCCGGTATATAGACGATGCCGACCAATCCGAGGGGGACGGCGGTACAAAGCAGCAAATACACCCGTCTGGTCACCCGATAGTTCATCCACTGCTGACCTTCGTCCTCTTCGCGAAACTCGGGGGGGATCAAGGTGATCAAGCGGATCTTCCGGTTCGGATGGAGCCGGTTGAATATGAGCACGAACAAGATCCAGATTGCGAAATACGCGACCATGACCCAGAGCGACGCGAAGACAAGCCATTGCGGAACGGCGGGATAGTAATGGATCTGCATCACCATGTTGCTGATGAGCAGGATCATGATCACGTTGTTGATCGGCGACCGCAGCCATCGTTCCCATTTCATGTTACCGGTCCCCCCCTTCAGGGTATTCATGCGTTTCCAGTTGAAACACCTCTTCCACCGGCACGCCGAACACATGCGCCATTTTCAAGGCCAGCAGCACGGAAGGGGAATAATCGCCTTTTTCGATCAAGCCGACCGTCTGCCGGGTAATTCCCGTTCTTCGGGCGAGATCCTCCTGCGTCCAATCATAGCGGGCCCGCAGTTCTTTCACGCGATTTTTCACCCGTTTCCCTCCCTTGCGCATTTTCTGGACGGTGTTTCCGCAAAAACGGTGCTGGCGCTTCCGGTCCGAATGAAGCGGGCATCACTCCGGATATGCAAATGATTTATTACATAATGTAAAGGATCATTTGCATTTTGTCAATGATGCATTGCATTTTCATGATGGAATGTATCCCGGTTTCTCCCCGCTCCGACATGTGAACAAAACGGAAACTCTTCGCAAACCTGGTAGCGTGAATGGAGGAATTTGTTCTTCCGTGTAGAAATGGTCATCTGGATGCAGCAAAATCCATACACTACCTATGACGCCAAGACCAGAGGTGAACGAGCATGCGAAATGTCAGGGTTCATGAAAGAAGGGTTTACGTTCCGGAAAATCCGTTGTCCCGCTTTTTGTTCAGCGACACGCGATCGGCGTGGATTTGGCTGATCATCCGGTTGTATCTCGGATACCAGTGGTTGAACGCCGGCTGGCACAAGGTGACGGCGGACGCGTGGACGGGGGAAAACAGCGGGGCGGCGATTACGGGTTTTGTCAAAGGGGCGCTGGCCAAAGCGGAAGAAGGCAAGGACGTGTCGGGCTGGTACGCGACGTTCCTCGAAAACGTCGTGCTGCCGAACGCGAAGGTGTTTTCCTATATGGTCGCCTACGGCGAATTGTTGGTGGGACTCGGCCTCATCCTGGGGTTGCTGACAGGCATTGCGGCGTTTTTCGGCGGCGTGATGAACGCGAGTTTTCTGTTTGCCGGCACCGTCAGCACGAACCCGCTGCTGTTTATTTTGGCCACATGGCTCGTATTGGCGTGGAAAGTGGCGGGATGGTACGGTCTCGACCGCTGGGCGCTGACGTATCTCGGCACGCCGTGGAAGCGGGAATAGCAAGCGAAGGCCTCACTCTTCGGAGCGGGGCTTTTTTTGCTTCCGCCCTCATGGATATGGTAAAAATTTACAATTACGCATTTGACCCCAGAAGTTTGATTATATATACTTAAATGAAATGAGGTGATCGAATGGGAAGTTGATGCGGAAGTCGATGTTTGATGAAGTGTCATGCTGCTCATTACGGATCCCGGAGGTGAACATCCGAACCTTAACGGGGGAGGAGCTCATTTGGAAGATGGCATACGGATATTGCTGAACATTATCCTTGTCCTCTTTTTGGTATTTTTGAACGGATTTTTCGTCGCAGCGGAATTCGCCTTGGTGAAAGTCAGAGGCAGCCGGCTGGCGGAACTCGTCGCCGGCGGCAACAAGCGGGCCAAGTTCGCCCAGCACGTCACTTCGCGGCTGGATGCGTATTTGTCCGCCTGCCAGCTCGGGATTACGCTCGCCTCGCTCGGGCTTGGTTGGGTCGGCGAACCGGCGGTCGCCCATCTGATCGTCCAACCGGCCATGGAGGCGCTGAACGCGCCGCAGTATATGGTCGGTCCGGTTTCGTTCGGAATCGCCTTCGCCATCATTACGTTTTTGCACATCGTGCTCGGGGAATTGGCGCCGAAGTCGCTCGCCATTTTCAAGTCCGAAGGCGTCTCGCTTTGGTTAAGCGCGCCGCTGATGTGGTTTTATAAGGTGACGTACCCGGCGATCTGGCTGCTGAACGGAGCCGCCAACAAAATGCTGCGGTGGATCGGCATTCAGCCGGCGAGCGAGCATGAAAGCGGTCACACGGAAGAAGAAATTCGCATTTTGATGAAAGAAAGCCAGAAGAGCGGGCACATTGACGAAAACGAATTGACGCTGGTGGAAAATATCTTTGAATTTTCGGAGCGGGTCGCCAGGGAAATCATGATCCCGCGCACGATGATCAGCTGTCTGTATGCGGATGTGCCGTTCGAGGAGAACTTGCGCATCGTGCAGAAGGAGCGGCACACCCGTTACCCGGTCGTCGAAGGCGACAAGGACCACATCATCGGACTGGCGCACATTTCGGACATTTACAACGCCGCGCTGGACGACAAGGAGCCGGATATCCGCTCGTTCTTGCGTCCGATCACCGTTGTGCCCGAGTCGATGGAGATCAGCAAAGTGCTGCGGACGATGCAGAAAGAACGCGTGCAGATGGTCGCCGTCGTCGACGAATACGGCGGCACCGCGGGATTGCTGACGCTGGAAGATATTATTGAAGAAATCGTCGGCGACATTCCGGACGAGATTCGCGACGAGCGGGCGGAAGTGGAAGTGTTCGAAGATCGGACTTCGCTCGACGCGCGCATGCTCATCCAAGAGGTCAACGAGCTGTTCGGCATCGATCTGGAGGATGACGAAGTCGATACGATCGGCGGTTGGGTGTACAGCCGTCTGGATGAAACGCCGAAAGCCGGTCTTTCGGTGAAATACGGGGACCTCGTGTTCAGCATCACGGAAATCGATCATCTGCGCATTTTGCGCGTGGAAGTGAACGCCGTGCCCATCACGGACGAGGAGGAGTCCGAAGCGGGCGGCGAAGAGGAGCCGAAAGGCGAAATCGCCGTCGGCTGAGCGAGCGCAAGTGTACATGAGCTAAATAAGGGCGTGCCCCGATAGCAGACGGGGCACGCCTTTTGGTACGCCCAGCATGGGCGTCATCTATACGGTGAAAGTCCGGAATGGGGGCTGGCGAGCGCCTACCATTAGCCAAGGGCAAGGGTGTCGGTCGTGAGGCCGAATCTGAAGGAAGCCGGAGGCAAACGC
>Ga0207866_1000749_pt1 | contig 41042 bp, 38 predicted proteins | sample HigsolmetaAR203D_FD_184835 | JGI IMG/M metagenome (GOLD analysis project Ga0207866, IMG submission 184835) | Ionic liquid and high solid enriched microbial communities from the Joint BioEnergy Institute, USA - AR20-3-D (SPAdes) (version 2) ...
TTGACACAATTACTGTAGTGGGACTTGGGGTGACTGGCAAGTCTTTTTTTGTTTATGCACAAAAATTTAGTGCAGGACTCTGCATTTTTCCTTTGCAAAGCTCTGCACTTTTATTTTGCCATACACAGCCCGTTTTAGTTTTAGTACATATTTTCACAGTTCTATTTAAGAAATAATTATTAGTTGAAATATTACTAGGATGATAGATATTCTATATAAGTATTTGCTTATAAATTTATTTTGAAAACAACAACCTAGGAGGAAAGTGCAGACATTTTAAAGTTATTAGGTGATGAAACCCTTCTTTCAATATTAGGGTTACTTTAAAGAAAACCTTTTGTGTATGTGTATTTGATCTCTTCAAAATGACGCCACCTGCAATTAACCCACATCTACGCAAACGAAAAGATGTAGGCTAGGGAAGAATAAAGAAAAGGCCAATGGATTCATTATTCTCTTAATCGCAATAGTGATTATTTTCAATTATATTAATCATTTTTAGAACAACAAAGTTCAAAGATGACGTGTAAATAAGGAGGAACATCTAGTTTGTTACAACCAGTTTTAGCTTCCGTAATATTTCTAATTACACTGATCCTTGTTATATGGCAGCCTAAAAACTTATCTATTGGCTGGTCTGCTTGCGGTGGTGCTATTCTAGCACTCCTAGTTGGAGTCGTGAATTTTCAAGATGTGTGGAATGTAACAAATATTGTTTGGAACGCCACTCTAGCGTTTATTGCTATTATTATTATTTCATTAATTCTAGACGAAATTGGATTCTTTGAATGGTCTGCTCTTCACATGGCAAGAGTAGCAAAAGGGAATGGAGTGAAAATGTTTGTATATATCACCATTTTAGGGGCCATAGTAGCAGCACTTTTTGCAAATGATGGTGCAGCACTCATATTAACTCCTATTGTTTTATCAATGGTAAGGGCATTAAACTTTGATGAAAAAATGGTATTCCCCTTCATCATAGCAAGCGGTTTTATTTCAGATACAACATCTCTACCTCTAGTTGTAAGTAACTTGGTGAACATTGTATCGGCTGACTACTTTGGCATTGGATTTAACGAATATACTTCACATATGATTATTCCAACAATATTTTCGCTGATTGGAAGTATTTTAGTTTTGTATCTATACTTCAGAAAAAGTATCCTAAATCGATACGATATAAAGAATTTAAAACATCCCTTTCAAGCTATTCGAGATCAAAAAATGTTCCATATATCCTGGTTTGTACTAGCAGTTCTCTTCATTGGCTATTTTGTAAGTGAATTTTTAAATATTCCAGTGTCAATCATAGCTGGAATCATTACCATATTCTTCTTAGTAATGGCTAAAAGGAGCTCCTCTGTTAATACTAAGAAAATTATTAAAGGGGCTCCTTGGAATATCGTTTTCTTCTCTATTGGTATGTACGTTGTTGTTTATGGCCTTCGAAATGCCGGATTAACCAATATCCTAGCTGATATTATCCAAATTGGGGTGGACAAGGGGTTATTTTCAGCTACGATGTTAATGGGCTTCCTAGCAGCTATTCTTTCATCTGTTATGAACAACTTGCCTACAGTAATGATTGATGCGTTGGCCATATCTGATACCACTGCAACAGGTACAATTAAAGAAGCTTTAATATATGCAAATGTAATAGGATCGGATTTAGGGCCAAAGATTACTCCAATTGGTTCTTTAGCAACCCTTTTATGGTTGCACGTCTTATCACGAAAGGGTGTAAAAATATCTTGGGGAACCTATTTCAAGACGGGAATCGTGCTAACAATTCCTGTTCTGTTCATCACCTTATTAGGGCTATATCTTAGTTTATTCATCATTTAATTAAATAAAAATAGAATAGGAGATATAGTAGAATGTCTAAAAAAACAATCTATTTTTTATGTACGGGAAACTCTTGTAGAAGCCAAATGGCAGAAGGTTGGGCAAAGAAGTACTTAAGTGATGAATGGGTAGTTAAAAGTGCGGGAATCGAAGCACACGGACTAAATCCTAACGCTGTCAAAGCAATGAAAGAGGTTGGTATTGATATTTCCAACCAAACATCGGACATTATTGACATTGAAATTTTAAACAATGCTGATTTTGTTGTTACATTGTGTGGAGATGCTGCCGATAAGTGCCCGATGACTCCACCCCATGTTAAACGCGTCCATTGGGGATTTGATGATCCGGCTAAGGCAAAAGGATCAGAAGAAGAAAAATGGTTAGTCTTCCAACGTATCCGCGATGAAATTGGAAATAAAATTAAACGATTTGCTGAAACAGGTGAATAATGAAATCATATTCACAAGTGGTTCGATATCTTTTTCTTTTGACAATTTAATAAATGAAAGTACCTTTAACACGGAATGAGCAAGAATAAATGATAAAATCTAATCCACATACGATTTCAAATAGTTATCGAACATTTTAGATAAACAAATTAAGGTGCGTGTAGAAAATTTCTACACGCACCTTTTTTTACTAAAAAATAGGTACCTATCAAATAGTGGTGAGATTCAGCTGACCATCTTTCATGAAATAAAATTGTGCTTTTTTAAACACTCCAAGTAAAATTGAAATCCCCTATCATTGACATTGTTTAAAACCATTTCTCTCTTAGGTAAGCCAATAAGAGCAACAAGATACATTGTTAAATATTCAGAAAAGCCGTAGACTCTTGCATGACTTACATGAATACCGTCCTCAGATTCCAACACTATAGATATCCTATAACCTTTATTATGTTCATGATTAAATTATTATTTGTTATTTCATCACGAGGAACATCTATCTCTATTTTATCATTACGCTCATCTTCGAATATTTCTTTTTCTTCATTGTTACATATCTTATTTAATATGTCTGGATTCGTGATGGTAAATAATTTATAAATTTTTGATTCATCCACTTCATCATCATTTTTATAATCATCTGGATGAATACTATATAATGGTATTTCAACTGCTTTGAATTTTTTCATTAAAATATGTTCAATAAATTCTTTTGTTGGTGGAGATAATTTCAAGTTTTTTAGCTTATTTGCCAATTTAATATAATCATAATCCATCATTAACTCCTCAATTTCCCTTCATCCTATTGAGCAACCCCATAAAAAAGAATACATTTTTGGTGTCCTTTTAAACGGATGCCAATGATAATATTTTCTTTTTTTACTATCTATTTCATGTATAGGTTTAGCTTTTGGATTTGCTGATGCTGCAATTTCCTTTGCTTTATTTTTAGAAGTCGTTAGATTTTATTGCTCTTTTAATTGCTTCAGATTTTGATAATTCTTTACCAATGTATAAACTATTATTTTTCAGTACTGCAAATGATTATATTGTTTTTTCTTAAGTTTAGGAATCGCCTCTGTAGCAACAAGATAAGCTGATCCTGAAACAATCATAATCACAAACCGTTAGCTATTAAGGTTAATAACGCTCCAGAAATTTCTATACCCTCAATTGCAATAACCGGTGCAACTGAAGCAGTTACTTTTGTAGAATCATAGTAGTTTTCACATCTGTTTCAACATATTAAAAAAGGAATTACTCCAATTCCTAAATTTTGATGACGTAACTGAAGAAATGCTTCACCGCTTGATTGAGCGAATCGAGGTAAAAGCAACGGTTCACCGATTATTTACTATCGATTAATTGAAAAAATGAACACTCGATTATTTATTCCAGTGTCTCTAATACAAAGATATAGTGATCTGTAGAGTCTTTTTACAAATATATAGCAATGTTGATAGACAGAATTTCGTTTGCTATGCTTATATAAGCATAACGATATTAATTTACATATTTAATTCTTGACTGATTATTGATTTCCCCTATCTTTAAATATCCGTTTTATTATCATTTACTACTCTAAGGAGACAGCAATTTAATGAAATTAAAAAAAACGTATTCATTTATGTTTTTAATTCTATATATTTTTATTCTATTTTTCTTTATAGTTTGGAGTAATTCTGACTTATTAGTTTGGTTATATACAATCGTATTCATCTTTTCAATCAGTTATCTTTGGAAAACATTTAATACAAAAAGAACAAAAAGACTGTTGTTACTTGGTTATCTCATCATATTTATGATCCAACTAACCTATAATGCTATAGTAATCTATCCATTGAATGACAGCCATTCACTTGAATTCACAAAAAAGGCTATTGCTGTGTTTTTAATTTTTTTACCCTTTTCATTACTCTATATTAACTATCTTTATGTACTACAAAATAAATTTTTTCCATCAAATAGAGATGGCTACGTATTAACATTTGAAGCAATAAAGTTATTGCAGAATAAAGGAAAATCTTTCATTCACGCGACAAGAGAAACGAAAGGAAAGATAAATAGAGCAAATCTTGAACAGATTTTGTCGAATATTCCAAAGCACCGGTATACGAAGTACACAAGTTATAATAACCTACCTAATACTTTCTTTGAACAATGTGAGCTTTCAATCGAAGAAGATAATAAAATATATATCATTGTATCAAGTACCGGAAGCCCGGCCAGTGAATTGATTTCAGTATTTACTAAAAAAGAATATAACCATGTATCAATTAGTTTTGATAAAGATTTAAAAACAATAATTAGTTATAACGGCGGGAATCATGTCCAACAACCGGGTCTAAATGTAGAAGATTTACAATCGTTCTATCAAAAAGAAGATAGTAATATTCTTGTTTATAGTCTTCAAGCTACAAGAGAACAAAAACAAAAGCTCCTAAATAAAATAAGAAATATTAATTCAGAAGGAAGTGCATATAATTTAGTTGGCCTTGTAACTAAAGTGTCACTTAAACCTAACATTATGTTTTGTTCACAATTTGTTTATTCAATGTTAAAGGAAGTTAATTTACATTATTTTGAGGTGCCGGAAACACTAGTTAAGCCTACAGACTTCATCGAAAAAGATTATTATAAAAAACTGCATTTTGAATATGAAATTAAGTTTTCTGAATACAAACCTAATTGATTAAGAAATCATTTGATTTTCACTAAAGATCTATACAGAATTAATTTCGTAGCATTTTCAGAAAAATCATGTAACCGTTAGAGAACCTAGAAAAATGTTCTGCTTCATAATTATTTCTTTAACTGATTATATAAGTTGTACTTTTCACTAAAATTAAGCTAAAAAATGATATATCAGTCTAAAATAGGAACAAAAAATATAAAAAACGAAATTAAAAGAATATGTATATTTAAATAAATTAACCCCTGAGATGCTATATCGTTTGGTTGACCGAATTGAAATAAAAGAACGGTTCCCCAAAAATTTATTATCGGTTTACAAATGATTTTTTGAACGAATATAGGAAAAGCCCATTTCATTTATTTTTCGAAACGAGCTTTTCCGAATATTTATTTTTTTATAAGCAACGCACAACACTCAACGTGGGTCGAGAGGATAGAATGAATGTCACTTGAGTGTGTCCGTTCTCGGAAACATATCCACGGCTATCGGTAGACGGAAACATATCAATATACCTCATGGATTATTATTTTCACTCCTTGGTGTGGAGTTATTTTCAGATAGCATCATATCGCACTCCTTTGCTGTTTATGTTGCGGGTGTTTCAATTTTATCTTTTCTCTTTTTTGTTGGCCGATACAATCAGCATCATGGGACGGCGCATTTCATCCTGCATCCCCGGAATATCCATCATGTTTTCCGGCGGCTGCGGCTCCACAATATGATTTATTATAAAACCATTTGAAAGCAGTGTATTTAGATATGTGGTCAGTGTTCTATGATATTTTGTAACCTTTTCTCCCAAAAACACAGCTGTCCGTTTGCCCTCATAATAATAATTATCCACCGGAAAATGCAGTATTTCTCCTTTTTCGTTATAATGCCAGTCTTGTGTTCCATAGGCAGTAAAAACAGGATGTTCAACCGTAAAAACTAGCTTACCACCAGACTTCAGTATTCTATATATCTTTTTTACTAAAATCTCATAATCTGCTACATAGTGAAACGCAAGTGAACTTAATATTACATCAAAACTCTCCTCTGGGAATTCCACATCTTCTATAGCACAGCATTTATATTCAACCTGTGGAAAATGTGTTTTTTCTTTGGCTACCTCGAGCATTTTATGAGAAATATCAACACCTACAACAGAAGACGCTCCGTGTTCCATCGCATAAATACAGTGCCATCCATAGCCGCATCCTAAATCAAGCACACGCTTATCTTTAAAATCCGGCAGCAGCTTTCTCAATGTTTCCCATTCTCCTGCACCGGCTAGTCCCTGCTGTGAGCGACTCATTTGACTGTATTTTTGAAAAAATATATTATCATCATATTTGTTTTCTTTCATCTGAATTCCCCCTCGTTTAAAAAGTTATTTATCTCCGTTGCAATTTTTTTCACTTCTTTATAAAGCTTCTCGGTCATATCGTAGCATTCAAAAAGTGAAAGACCGAGTACTTCAAAAATATGATTTACCCTTTCGGCATATTTTTTAGGTTTATATTCAAAAGTTTCAAGCAGTTTTATAGCTTTCTTTTCGTTAATGCAATAAGCATTATTGCATGCAAATAGTACTTGATTTAAGCATGAAATAATACGAAAAACATGGCCTGCAATATAATATTTATCCTCTGCTCCCGCATTTGCTTTTACAAACATTAAAGAGAACTCTGCTTCAAATAAAAAAAAGTTTATCAAGCTCTTCTTTAGAGCACCAGGGTAAATTTCCGCCTGATTTTTTAATTCGCATAAGCTTTCATTTTTAGCATATTGTATCTTGCTGATAGCCAATTCTCCACGATACATAGCACTTATATAACCATGGGGATGCCCCGTCTGATAATTAGCAGTAACAATTCCTTGCTCCGTATCTTTGATTATTTGTTCCACCCGTTTTATATCACGTAAAATCAAGTCAACATGATACCCATTTATAACTAACCATCCGCCGCCATTAATCCAATCACCCCACGCTCCGGGAGGTACAACAAGGTTATTTCTATTCTCATCATCCAACTCTGTAGCAATTTGGTTAATCGCTGTCAGGTCAAATGATTCTGATTTGTAATAGATTCCGATATCTATATCAGAATCCTCTGTATGGGTACCTCTTGCACGGGAACCCCCTAATACGATACCTTCTATATAAGGCAAAGAGGATAATTTTTCTGTCACTGATTGAATAATATTATATATCATACGAACACACTCCTTTATTTTATTTTGCATCTAATTTTCTAATCTCAGTTATCATTGGGCAAACTATTGCAATGCAAATAATTAAAATACCTGATAGTAAAAACCAATGATTTACACCGATTCTATCAGCAAAGAATCCAGAAAGAATTAACCCAATTGGCATAGCAAGAGACATGATACTTCCAGTTAAAGAAAATACACGTCCTAAATATTCAGGCTTAATTTTCTCCTGAAAAAGAGCTGTTTGCACACCGCTGTAAAACGGAACCGAAAGCCCCATTATTGCACAGCAGACTACAAATATGAAAAATCCACTTTGAGGAAGTAATCCTGAAATGGTTAAGCTTATCCCCATCATAAAAATTGATGCCGTTATTAATAAGATTCGCTTTTGATAATTCCCAAATAACCCTAATAATAGACCTCCTATCAACATACCAGAGGCATAAGCAATCTCCGTAATAGAAATATGCATCGGTGTACCATTAAAATATTCCATAGTGATTAAAGGATATAATGCATTTATGGGCATATAAACAAACATATATAATGTTCCAACGAGTAATAAAGCAAATAATCCTTTATTTTGCCGTAGTACAGCCATTCCTTCTTTCATTTCTCTTATGAAATTTGGTTTCAAACTTTGCACTTGATCACCCAGCTTAGGAATACGTACAATTGCTACCGTAATAGATGCAATCACAGCACCCAATACATCGATGGCAATAATAGCATTTAGTTCCCAAACGGAGTATAAGAGTGCTGCAACCGCCGGACTAACAATATAGCTTATAGACTGCAAAGACTGACTATAGCCTGCACATTTCGTAAGCTGTTCTTCTGGTACTAAAAGTGGCGTAACCGCATTGAGAGCCGGGGTGTGAAAAGCCGTTCCAATGCTACGGATAAACAATACTACCATAACCATCCAGATAGGTAGCTCCATATACAATGCAACAATAGCAAGCACTGCCCCAGCTGCTGCGATAATTAAATCAGCACCAATCATTATCTTCTTCCTATCATGACGATCCACTAATACACCAATGGCTGGTCCAAAGACCGCATAGGGTAAAAAACCTACTAGTGAAGCCATAGACAAGACCATCGCAGATCCTGTTTTTTCTGTAAGGTAAAAAATAATCGCCATTTGCAGGATGGCACTAGTGATTAATGATACTGCCTGCCCTGCCCATATTGTATAAAACTTAAGTTTCCAATTGTTGTATTTTTCCATTTATATTATCTCCTGCATATTATTTTGCTTGAATTTCTATTTTGAATAGCATTCTAGGCAATAAAAAATGCAGGCCTAAATCCACAATGTGGCTTTTGGTCTGCATACATACAATTTGGAAACATTCATATTAAAGACATAGTTAAATAAAGGTATAGTTAAATAACTTATATCTCACCGTAACTAATGAATGCTCAATATCGTATAAATAAGCACAACAAAAAAGCCTATCATCGGGGATAGATTCTGCTTTTTTTATTGCCAGCTTATCTTAAACGCATTGAGGCTGTCATAGTTTCGGTTCCTCCTAAACTCTTATTTGTATCAGCATATATTTTAACACAATAAGTTGTATTAAACAACGTTTAAAATTAAAAAAAAGCCACGGACAGTACAACAAACATATACATCCCAGGAAGATAATATTGATTTAATTATAGATTACCTGAATATACCGATAAGCCATGCTTAATACAATAAACAAATAGTTTGCCACCGGTAGTTATAGGAAACCTACAAGTTGGACTTTGTTCTGGGTACAAGCGATTTAGAAATACTCTGTCACTTTTAACATAGGCCACAAAAGAAAGATAATGATCTTTGGTCATTGGATGGTCAAAAGTGACAAAGTAATCAGTATCTATTTCCTCTACCGTGATTTTTGGTGCAATAGTTGCAACAGTAGGCAAGATACGTTCTAACTTTCTTCCGCAGCAGAAGATAGAGGCACTTCCTGTGCTCACCAAAATATTTCCACAGGAAGGACAAACGTAAAAACGTACTTTATCAATATTGCCGCTATCCGGCTTATTTGATGTGATTTCACCCTCCATCATCTGTTTCATATCAACACCCAAAATAGTAGATAGTTCTGACCACAGCGATAGGTCAGGACATCCTAAACCACATTCCCATTTTGAAACAGTTTTATTTTGAATACCCAGTGCATCTGCAATATTTCTCTGGGTAAGGTTTTTTTCCTTTCGTAGCTTGGCAATTAAATTGCCTATTTTCACACAATCCATGCCACCACCTCCATTTCTGCTTAGTATATCATACTACATGAACCTTGCGATTACTTGTACCAATCTTGCTGGAAGCTGCTTCAAATCGGTTATATCCAGTGTGTTTTCAGCACCGTAAAGTTCTCGGATAGCCTCCTTATCCTGTCCAATAGCTGCAGCTAGGAACTGGATGCCTTTTCGCCTAAATTCCTGCAAAGTATCTTTCATATCATACGCTGCCTTTTCACCTGAATAATCAGGCATAGCCTTAGGCTGCCCGTCACTGATGCTGATTATTAATTTGGATTTTTGGGGCGCATTAAGCAATCTATCGGAAATAATGCGCAATGCCATACCATCCCGATTGTTGCTGCGAGCCTGAATGTTCATAAGAGCATATTTTTCATTTGCATCTTTGCTTTCAAAGTCTACATAGGCATAGACAGACATTTGCTCCAGCTTGGAGCGGTCTGCTGTATCCCCGTAAACCATTATCGGAATGCCACACCCTTTGCAGAATTCGTATAAGGCGACAGCTGCCTGTTTTGCTGCATCCAAACGACCAAAGGCTGACATTGACGCTGATTCATCAATCCTGAGAGCAACCGCAATAGAGGGTTCTTCCTCAGGCGGACGCTTGCGGGCAAATGTGCGAAAATCCATAGAGGCAACCTGATCCGCGCAAAATTTTGTGCCATACAACCTCGATTTCGCGAATTCAGCAGATAATTCATGCTCCAACAGCGGATTTGTTTTTCTGATTAATTCCCGAATAACTGGCATCAAAGTTGTCATCATACGGTTATACTCTTCCCTGTTCTGGTAGGTAACTTCCGGACGATGGACAATCAGCTTAATATCTTCATGGACACTTCCTTGAACACTTTGCCGTGCTTCCCTGTTCAACTGTTTACGAAATTCTTTTTTTTGTAATTCGGTTGTATCTGATTTATCGAGCTCATGATAGAATGGAGTGCCATTTTCCCCATTATCATTGCTTGAAATATCAGTATTTTCATCACTGCTCGTATCAGAATGCCCCTCACTGTCTTCTGATTTTCTCAGACGCACTGCATTTTTATCAGCTTGATCTGTCTTGGCAGAGAATTCTCCGTTTTCGGAAATATTAAGTTCCATTACTTCAGGATTTTCTCCGTCTTTTTGCGATTGACATATGTGATCCATTTCCTCAAGCTTTTCTGTCAAGCCATGACTAGCCAGTGCCTGCTCTAAAATAACAAGCTCCTGCGGATCGGTCGTGATTTTGTATAACACCTTATAACCTTATAATATAAACTTTTTTGGATTGAGGCACCACTTTGAACGGCATCCACCCAAAAGATATAAGAACGCATACCGGCCACACCTTTAATGGCATTGGCGCGGGCTGTCTCATCCAGCACCATAATCGTTTCAGCTAAAAGAGATAGTACAGGTTCAGATTCATAACCGGTCTTAGCTTTAACCCGCTCCATCATCACTTCTTTAGGCGGTAAATCTAGTTTTTCTGCATGCTGCACTCGATCTCGCAAAGCTTCATTTAAGGGCCGGAAGCCATTGTAACCGCGGTTTGTTGTGATAACCGCAATAAAATCAGGGTGACGATGCGCGATACGAGTTGGCAAGTTTAGACTGCCATCTGGTTCTAATGCGGAATTTAGCGCCATTAAAACAGCAGCATCCCGAATCACTGTCGGTTCCTGAATCTCCAAGAGCCATCCATTTTCATATGCACGAACAATTTCAGAAGGATAATAGCGATATTCAACCTTATCAGAATGACCATCTTCTTCTGACAGCACCGGAAGAATCGAACCTAGGACATCGGATTTATCCATATTTGCAAAACAGGTTACTTTCGTATAAGGCAGGTTAAAATCAGCAGATAAAGCTTTGGCAATCTGGGTTTTTCCCGAACCAGCATCCCCTTCCAGCAAAATGGTGCTAATTTTCATTTCACCGCGATTCCAATTTCGTACGATCTCTTCATATATTCGTTTTTCTGCTTCACTTTCAATATGTGAAGGCGGCTTTTTCCAGACAAGCGACTGTTCCTCTTCAGTCAGCTGCCTGTCCGGTGACAAAATACAAGTCTTTTTCATTGTTAGTAACACTCCAACTCTTCTAGTATGCGGCTAAGCACTCGCCTGCGTTCTCCAATTATTTCTCCTAAATCATTTAAACTTTGGGCAAATGCTTTGATGTCCTCATTGATATTTTGATTGTCTACACACACTTCTACTGGTAATACCCCACCTTGTACTCCAACTCGTTCCACTGTGGGTTTTTCCGGGTCATATAAAAGGGGGAGTCGGTAAGCCTCCTTGAAGTAAAGCAATGTCCTGGACAAAAAAATCATCAAATCAAATATTTGATGGATGGGCAGCTCCTGGGCCAAAATCAATTCACCATCTTTATCATTTTTCCAAATCTGTGCGGCAATCTGCATTTTTTTATTTTCTTCCAGCATAGGCGCACCTAGCGTTAAACGTTTGATGTCAGATTGATAAGCATTTCTGCCATCTATACGGTCATAATCATTTGACACCATAACAACTTTTTCATTCATCGCCATATCCTCCTTGCATTTGGATCAGCAGCGAGACACTGTTCTCTCAAACTTTCTAATTTTGCTGTATGATCTTCATGTGGGTCATCATACTTTAACACTTTAATAACTGATAGTTCAAAGCCTTCAGAGCCATATTTGTTCCAGAGTTCCTGTAGTCGTTTATTAGGATGCCAGTTGGCTGCCAATTTCATATTAGTGCTGTTAAAGTCTGATTTTGTATCTTTGGAGATACCCAAAAATACCTCGCCAGTTTCTTTACAACGGTAAGATATTACTCCCATTTCAGGATGTCTGTTTTTATAGGCTTCTAAAAGCTCTTTTTTTCTTTTTGTATCCATCATTTTCACCTCGACTCTAGTATAAAACAATGTATCTCAAAATATAATCCACGCTCCGTAGACCATATGAATGCAGAATTTTCCAATAGACAGTATTTTATAAAAATAGTAGCTTGTGCAACTTGCCGTTAAGTTTTTTTCAATTTCCTGTATGACATAAGCATTATAAAAACGAAAAGCCGCCAATCAAGAGCTGTTTCCCTTAATCAGTGGCAAGTCTTATATCTAATTTTCTATATCTATTTCAATACTTGACTTAAATTCCACCTCAATTCTGTCATCATGCACCGTAACCCTTTCAATAAGCCGCCTTACTAATTGCTCCTCATACTCCTCCAACTCACAGGATTGCTCATTCAAGAAATCAATCATTTCAGCAATTCGTTGCCTTTTCCCTTCTCGATCTGCATTCTCTACAAGTGCATTTTGCTTTAATTCCCGAAGTCGATAAATTTCATCAGCCACATCTTCATAGTCATTCTTTGATTTTGCTTGTATAAGGAGCTGTTGTTGTAACCCTTCCAATTTTCTATCAATATCATCGGTGGTATTATCATTTTCTTCATTAAGGACGGTAGCTATGTTTTTCTGTAACGTTGAGAGGAAGGGCTCTTTGTTAGCCAAAAGTCCGTTAATAGCCTTAACCACTGCTACCTGTAATGTTTCCTCGTTTATGGTAGGTGCCGTACATTCAGAGCCTTTTTCCTCTAAACGACTGACACATCTCCAAACAATAGACTTGTAACCTCGGTTATTCCAGTGTACTCGTCGGTAAATATTGCCGCAAATTAACATTAGTTAATTACTTACATCCATCCTGTCTCCTCAACCTATATGTTATCCATTCTATCAACTCAACCCTACCTATTTTATGGCTCAAATTTAGACCAAAAAACACCCTCGATATGTTTCCATGAACATCGAGGGCTTAGGCCGAGTAGACAGATTTAACTTCATTATATAAAACTCAATATTCTCAAGGCTTTTCAGGCTTTACTTTTTAGACATCAGACAGACCGTCTCAACGTGGCTAGTCTGCGGGAACATGTCGACCGGCTGCATGTACTCTATCTTGTACTTTTTCATCAACTTATTCAAGTCTTTCGCCAATGTCGATGGGTTGCAGGAGACGTACACGACCGTTTTGGCACCTGTTTTTAAGATGGTATCGAGGAGTGTTTCGTCGCAGCCGGCTCGGGGTGGATCAACGACAACAACATCCGGCCTCCATCCTGCTTTCACCCATTTCGGCATAACGGTTTCGGCTTTACCGACTTCATAATGAGCATTTTTCAGACCGAGTCGTTCTGCGTTTTTCCTCGCATCACGAATTCCCTCTTTGACCACGTCCATGCCGCGAACTTCTCCGGCCTTATCCGCCAACCAAAGCCCAATTGTTCCAACACCGCAATAGGCATCGACCACTTTTTCCTTTCCCGTTAGTCCCGCAGCTTTTTTCACTTCATCATAAAGCTTCACCGTTTGAATTGGATTTAATTGGAAAAAGGCACGGGAAGATAATTCAAAGCTGATATCACCCAAAACTTCCTGAATCGTTTCCTCTCCGCCAAGTTGCAGTGACTCATCACCAAAGATTAGTGACGTTTTTTTTCCATTGATATTTTGGATAATCGATTTCACCTCAGGAAGACGCTTTTGAATTTCAGTTATAATTAATTCTTTTTTTGGCAAATCTTTCTTTGCGGTTATTAAAACAACTTGAACATCGCCCGTTCCTACCGCTACTCGGGCAACAATTGTCCGCACCAAGCCCGTCCGTTTCCGCTCATCGTACACCGGAATATGTAAATCGCTCAATATTTCTTTAACTACACGCACCGCTTTATTCGTTGCCGGATGTTGAACGATGCAGTTGGGAATGTCAATGAGGCGATGAGAGTTTATACTATAGAGGCCTGCTATGTAATTTCCTTTAATTTCACCAAGCTGGAATTGGGATTTGTTTCGATAAAGCCATGGGTCATCCATCCCGATTGTCGGCCGTATATCAAGTTTTTCAATGTCCAATTTCGTATGGCGTTCCAGTGCTTGAATAAGGATATCCCGTTTTTCGACAAGTTGTTGGCTATACGCCAAGTGCTGAAGCTGACAACCTCCGCAATCTTCGTAAATTGGGCATGGGGGGTTGACACGGTGAGGCGATTTTTTACGGATTTTCTTGATCCGGCCTTCCGCAAAATGATTATGGATGTTGGTCGCCTCGACAACCACTTCTTCACCGGGCAATGCATTTGGCACAAACACCACTTGCTTTTTAAAATAGCCGACACCTTCCCCGTTGATTCCAAGCCTTTTTATCGTTACTGGAAACACTTGTCCCTTATGTATGTTGACACTAGTGTTTGTTGATTTTTTCATCAAGTTCATCCTTTATTACGTTTGAAATAGTATTCTTTAACATATGGTAGTTTAGGGGAAAGGGAAAGTCAACTTTTGGCCAAACTCAATTATGTTTTAGAAAGAAGGCAAAAATTCAAGCTACGAGTCTCATTTCTTACGTTTTATTCCCTATTTTCTGTTTCCTGGTCTAAATATGTATCTTATATTTCTTGGCTTTTCTTTTAGTTCAATGACCCTGTCACGTGTTTCTATTACTGCCCGTTTGATTTGAGTAATTTCTTTTTCAAGTTGTCCTAGACGTTGATTGTGATTGCTCCATTGGGTAGCAGCGTATTTAATCCAACTACCGCAACAAAGCTCTGCATGACTTCAGGCGAGATTTTTAAGAAAGCCCCACACTCCTAAAAAGAAAACACCCTCGAGAGTTGATTAAGTGAAATTTCGAAGGTGTTTTAGATGATTTTTTTCATGTTATTTTTTAAAAGATTTTCCTAAGCTTTCCAAAATTTGCTCGATGCCATGCCCCATTCCGGATTCTACCGCTCCCACATAGGCACCTTCTACAATGGGTACATTTTCGGCAATTCTGATATTTCCTTTTCCCGCCAATTCGATGGCGACTTCGGCATTCATCATTGCACTTCCTAAGTCATAAAAAAGGATGACGCCTGCTTCACTATATACTTGATCAATGGCTGATAGTATTTTTTCCACATTTGTACCGATTTCATTTGTATCTGTCCCGCCTGCAGCTGCAACAGGGACATTTTTTACGACTTGCTCAATTAGCTCTTTTGCTCCTTCTGCAATTTTTGGACTATGAGAAATTAGAACGATTCCTACATTGGTCATAAATTTGCTCCTTCTCTATTTTTAAACTATGTGAAATTTAGAACGAGCTCACATCGGCCTTTAATTTGTCCCTTCTTTTTTTACTATGTGAAATTAGAACGAGCTCACATTGGTCATCGATTAGTCCCCTTCTCTCATCGTTTCCGCTAATGTTTGAAATAAGTAGTAGGACGATACTGACCCCGGATCGATATGACCTACCGATCGCTCTTTTAAGTAAGCTGCTCTCCCTTTCAATGCCAGCAATTCTTTTGTTGCTTCCATTGCACCTTTTGCTGTCGCTTCCAAATTTCCCCAATCAATCGGACTGTTTTGCTTCATATAATGATGAACAGGAATCCATACATCCAACATTGTTTTATCTTTAAGCTGTGCCTTACCTCGTTGCTCCAGACCTTTAATTGCTTCTTCTACCGCAAGTGTCAAATCCTCTTCAGTTAATTTTTCCTTATTTTTCGTTGCCATCGACATTTTTAAAAAAGCTGTGCCATACAACGGACCGGATGCACCACCGACTTTGGACATTAACACCATGGCAACATCTTTCAGCAAATCCGAGGGGGTGGCATAATCAGCATCGGATAGTTTATTCATTACTTCTTGGAAACCTCTAGCCATATTTACCCCATGGTCTCCGTCACCAATGGCCTGGTCCAGCTCGGATAAATATTCTTTATGTTTTTGGATCTTTTCGTTTAGTGCTTCCATCCAAAGTTTTGCTTTTTTAACTGTTAATTCCATAATTGAACCCTCCAGTTATTGCTAAAGTGCCGGGATTACTGCTCCATTTTCCGGCACTATCCACTCGTTTTTTTATGCCCGGATTACTGCTCCTATTCCCGACACTGTTCACCCCGTTTTTTTTAATGATCAAATTACTGTTCCTTTTTTAGGCACAGTCAAACTGTATTTTTTAAAATGCCCGGATTATTGTTCCATTTCCTCGACACCAGTCAACCGGTTATTTTTTAAATGCAGGTGTATTGGCATGAGCAGCCAGTAAGTCTTTCAATTCGTCATCCAATTTTAAAAGGGTGACGGAACAACCGGCCATTTCAAGGGATGTCATGAAATTTCCAACGAATGTTTCATAAACCGCAATCCCTTTTTCTTTTAAAATTTGATTCACTTTTCGATTGACAATGAAGAGTTCCATCTCAGGAGTTGCACCTAACCCGTTAATCATGACAGCAACTTCATCACCACTTGATAGCGGCATATCTTTAAAAATATGATCGGTCAAATCTATGGCAATTTCATCGGCTGTCGCAAGGGGTTTCCGTTCGGTACCCGGCTCACCGTGGATGCCAAGACCGATTTCCATTTCATTTTCTCCTAATGTAAAGCTTGGTTTTCCTACGGCCGGTGGTGTACAAGGACTAATCGCCATTCCCATCGAACGAACATTTTTCACTACTTTCTCAGAAACCGCTTTCACATCAGCTAATGTAGCTCCCATTTCTGCCTTTGCACCGGCAATTTTATGAACCAAAATGGTCCCGGCAATTCCGCGGCGACCGGTCGTAAATGTACTATCTTCCACTGCCACATCATCATTGACTACGACTTTGTCCACTTGAATTCCTTCCATTTCAGCCAATTCCGCTGCCATATCAAAATTCATAACGTCACCTGTATAATTTTTGACAACCATAAATACACCTTTCCCACTGTCAACGGCTTTAATCGCTTCCAAAATTTGATCAGGGGTTGGCGAGGTAAATACTTCTCCGGCAACGGCTGCATCGAGCATTCCTTGACCCACATAACCGGCATGGGCAGGTTCATGACCGCTTCCTCCACCGCTAATAATCCCGACTTTATTCGCTACCGGTACATTCTTTCTTGTCACGACCGCCCGCCCGTCAATGAGTTTTAATTGGTTTGGATAAGCAGCAACTAAACCTTCTAACATTTCTGTTACCACATGTTCCGGATGGTTGATGATTTTTTTCACGTTCTTCACTCCCTGCATTTTGATTATTGAAAACCAGTGATCTATCCATATTTTAACATATGCGTTTGTAAAATGTGGGTTGGATCCTTACTATTTCTAAAAAAATCATCAGTGAAGGCAAAATATTTAATGGAACTTATTGGATGATTAGCACTCAAAAAGCCTATTTTTCAAAAACATTTACGCTCAAATGACAATATACTGTGTCTTGATAAAAATTGTTAGTACTATATTTGGCGCAAATCTTTCCTTAAAACCTTTTTGGGTGATAACCATTGGATAGCATTCAAGGAGATGAAGAACTTCAGAAAATGCTTGATAGTCTGTCCAATGATTAATCTATAAGGTTGTCTCGATATTTGGTGTTGGGGCGCAAGATGTGTGTTTCCATAACGAATCATTTAAGCCCCATTTCAAGTTTCGATGCATGAAGAAAGTATTGGAAGGTCGGCTTTCAGAAAATCGCTTCTTTTTTTTGGAAACGTCTGACAGCCGATGACTGAAGTATTAAATTACAAAAGCATTCGGTCAGTATCAAAAAGACATCTTTTAAAAAAACGACTGTTTAAACTACAATAATAAAAACCATTGTCACATAAAGTTTTTTATATCTCCTTTTTGGTCGTATTCAATATTTGTATTAAAACCTTCTCCTCAATAAAAAATCTTATTCTTTCCAAACTGCTGACTCAATACGTAGTCGTTTAGGCTTTTGAATGTATAGCCTCGTTTTTTTAGGTCGACAATGGCCTTTTCCAATGCATCCGCATTATCTTTTGAAACGGTATGTAGAAGGATGACGGCCCCCGGGTGAATTTGTTTCATAATTTCGTTGTACGAATATTCCCATCCCTTTTGTTGGTCGGTTTTCCAATCAACAAAAGCAAGCGACCAAAAGACATGGATATAACCCGCATCTTTCGCAACTTTCAATGTGCGCTCACTAAAGATTCCCCGCGGCGGTCGCATGAATATCATTTCCTCTTGACCCGTCAATTCTTTTGTTTTTTGCTTGACCTTATCCAGCTCTTCCTTGATTTTCGCATCATTAATTTGGGTAAAATCCGGATGGCTCCACGAATGATTGCCGACAATATGGCCTTCTTTTACCATACGCTTTACCAAATCCGCTGCGGAATTAAGATAATGACCCGTTACAAAAAAAGTAGCGGGAACTTGTTCCTTTTTTAAAACATCTAAAATTTTTTCGGTATAACCATTCTCATAACCGTTATCGAATGTTAAATATACAACCTTTTCAGTTGGATCGGCTTTATAAAATGCATTATATTTTTTCAGTAATTCATCATAGTTTGCCCCTGCTTCCGGTGGCACTTCATTTTCTGCTTTTTTAAATCCCCAATGAATCGCTGAATTGGAGACGGCAGTTGCTGACATTCCGTGTGCAAAAAACAGGCATATGACGGTCATATATAACATTAAGCACCTTTTCAAAGTTATCCATCCTTTCCTTTTTTCTTAGTTTGTCATAAGGAAAGGAAATCATGCTAAAAAAGTGGAACTGCGTTTTGTAGGGAAGTCGGTAGCTCACTTATTGAACGATACTGTTAAAAAATGGTGCTGAACCGTCTATTGGATTATCACGCTTTATTGGACAATTTTTACAACAAATAAGCCAAAATGTCTAATAGAAGGGACCAATCCTCTCTTTATTGGACAATTTCTTTAATAGTTGAATCAAAACTGTCTAATAGAACCGCTCTATTGGACAATTTTTACAACAAATAAGCCAAAATGTCTAATAGGAGGGACCAATCCTCTCTTTATTGGACAATTTCTTTAATAGTTGAATCAAAACTGTCTAATAGAACAGCTCTTTTGGACAATTTTTACAGAAAAATAAGGCAAAGTGTCTAATAGGAGGGACCAATCACGCTTTATTGGACAAAACCTTCAAAATACCGAACAAAAATGTCCATTAAAACCGCTCTATTGGACAATTTTTACAAAAAATAAGCCAAAATGTCTAATAGAATTGGCCAAACCAACGTACTTAAACGAAACGATAAAAATCCAATTGCATCACTACTGGAATTTTATCCTTTTTTGTAATAAAAAACCCCCTGTTCAAATGGGGGCTTAATTTAAAAACTATCCTTGTTCTTTTATTTGCTTACATTTTTCTTCCAAATCATCAATCATTTGGATAAGCCGGTCGATTTCTTCCAAGTCGACATGTTCCGGCTCCATCGTTTCCAATGTTTCAATAAATGAGTTGAATCGTTGTTGCAAAATGTCAAACTGTTTATCTTGAGTCGTTGGCAAAAAAATAACTCCCTTCCAATGATATCTGTCCTTATTATACACCTTCTTTCATTTTAGAGAACTGCCCTAATTTTGACAATGAAACAAACCAGTTTCTTCCTACTTTCTTTTAATCCCACAAGTGAAACTTCCATCAATGGGTTTTCTTCATCCCCCACTGATGGTGGGAAATCCGTCCCCCACCCTTCTTTTTTGTAAACTCGAGAAACTTGAGGTGGGAGTCTTACTGCCCGTTAAGTCGGGATAAATTCGGCGCGGCTTATCTTGGCATTTCGACAACAAAAAGCTGTAACAAGTAAAATTCAAAAGGGGCGGGATAAATATGGCGGCTTATCTTGGCATTTCGACTGCGGAAAATTTAAAGGAAACGTAATCCTGAATCGGGATCCATGCCCCAATGCCTTGAGACGTAATATTTTTCACGACAATCGATTTTTTTCCGCCTTTTAAAACAAGATAAACTTCTCCATACGTAACGGTTCCTTTTTCATTCACGGCAGGTGCATATGCATCTAAATAACCGACTTTTCGGCTTGGAATATTGTAGTATTGATCTTTCTTCGTTCCTGCTCCGACAACCGTATCAAAGGACAACGGGAATTTTGTTTTTTCAGCTGCTTTTAACAACATCATCTTTTTCACATCATTAGCATGGGGAATTTTTGCCGTCAAACCACCGCGCACAATTTTTTGAACTTCTTGTACATAATGGAATTTGTAAGGTGCATCGCCGCCACGATTATCATAATAATTCGTATTGATTTGTTGATATTCCCAATTCGGTGATGTTTCTTTTGATACATAGTTAAGCGGCCATTGTCCCAAATATATCGTTGCTTTATGTCCCATGGCAATGATCGGTTTATTGATGGAAGACTCATTTAGCATTAATATTAAATCCGGATTTTCTATTTTTACTTTCGATGTTTCAAGCAATTCTTTCGTTAATTCACTTGGTTGAAGTTGTGGCAAATCTTGGGATGCATTTGGATACGTATTTTCCTTTGCCACATTTAATACAGAACTTGGAATTTCGAATTTTTGCTCCGGTTTACTTTTTGGTGGAACTTCTGTTTTTTCCGCAAAGCTTATCGGATGATTTAGAATCACAGTCAATAATAATGCCAAGACTAGAAAAAATAACTTCAATAAGGGTTTATTCATCTTTGAAACTCCTTCCATGTTCATTTTGACTATATTTTTCGCTATGCTTGTTATTCTTATCCAAAAATTTTTCTAAAAAAATTGTTTTAAAATCAGAATATTAATAAAACGTTCCTAATATTTATGTATTAACAAAAGGAAAAGGAGGGAAGCGAATATTCCATTCTATCACTGCACCTGAGAGGAGGGGACAGACGAAGATTTTGGATGGAATGCATGAACCTCGCTTGGAATCGTGAATGAACTTTTGGGGGTGAATCGTTCAAACTATTTTTAAAAAACTAATCGTAAAATAAATGAACCGGGTGGGTTATGAATTGCCACTCGGTTTTATTTTTTAGTGGTGTGGAAAGATGGCTACATACATTGGTGGAAATGAAATGTCCGATTTGCAACGGTGTGGAAAGATGGCTGCAAAATTGGATGGCTGCATGCTTTCGGTTTGTTCAGACCTACACATGTCAGTCGTATCGTATAAACTTGCCACACATGTAACTTGTAAGCCCATTAACAATGAGGATTGTAATTCCCCACAAGAGCGTAATTTTTAGTATTTTCGTAACTTGTAAGCCGTTTATGATCAGTGTCCCCTACGATTGAAGTTCCACGTATTTCCACTCGATCTCCCCTTTCAAACGAATAGTTTTAAAAAAATAACATTCTAATACGAATAAGTTTCCCTTGCCAACTTTGCAATTTACCGATACCATTCATATTATGGAAATTACAGTAAGGGAGAAATCGGATCATGAAAAACACAAAGTTACGCTTCCCCATTTTAGTTGCGCTTGTCATCATTTCCGGTTTGTCACAAGGGATGTTGTTACCATTGATTGCGATTATTTTAGAAAATCGCGGGGTTTCATCTACGGTCAACGGACTACATGCAACAGGCTTATATTTAGGGGTATTACTTGCTTCTCCGTTTATGGAAGCACCGCTCAGAAAATTCGGCTATAAGCCCTTAATTATTACCGGTGGGTTGATTGTTATTATTTCTTTATTTTTATTTCCGTTTTTGAACACCATAATGATCTGGTTTATTTTGCGGTTGTTAATTGGTATCGGTGATCATATTCTTCATTTTTCAACCCAAACATGGATCACTTCATTTTCACCTCCAGAAAAACGAGGTAGAAATATATCTCTTTATGGGTTATCTTTTGGGATTGGTTTTGCCGTCGGGCCGCTTTTAACCAGGTTAGTCGACATCAACGAAAACTTGCCGTTTTATGTAACAGCCTTCTTTAGTTTACTTGCATGGCTGACCGTCTTTTTATTACAAAATGAATATCCCGATCAAATTAATAATGACATGGAACCGGTAAGCATCCGATCAACAATTGGCCGCTTTGGTAAAGTACTTAAATTTGCTTGGGCACCGCTTCTCCCGGCTTTATGTTACGGTGTATTAGAAGCATCACTTAACGGTAACTTCCCTGTATATGGATTGCGGCTAGGTTTTGATGTTCATTTAATTGCTGTTATTATTTCCGCTTTTTCAATCGGAGCTATTATCTTTCAATTGCCGCTGGGATTGGCAAGTGATCGATTTGGTCGAAGAAATGTATTATTATTTGCTATGTTAATCGGCAGTGTCATTTTCTTAAGTGCCAGTATCTTTGAACATTCCGCCTATTTTCTGTTAGCCGCCTTTTTTATTGCCGGAATGCTTCTGGGTTCCACCTATTCATTAAGTATTGCATTTTTAACAGATACGATCCCGAAACACCTATTACCGGCAGGAAACTTATTAATTTCGATTTGTTTTAGCTTAGGTAGCATTTCCGGGCCTTTTCTCGGCGGTCTTGCCATTGAGCATTTACCTAATATTAGCTTTTTCTTTTTAATTAGCTGTATCCTCTTCCTCATCTTTTTTGGTCTTGCCGGATTTAAAGAGGAAAAACAACTTCCTCTTGCTGACCAACGCTGGAATTTTTAATGTACGAAAAAAAACAGGCTATTCTTGATTTAAGAAGGATAGCCTGTTTTATTTTGCTTTATTTATAATTATTTTTATTACTTATTTATAATTACTTTAAACAAAATGGGCCTTTTCCCTTTTCAATTTACTATAATATGATATAATGATTATACAAAGATATGGGTAAAATATAGCAATGACAATGATTCTCAACTACTAGAACAATTTCATTTTAACAGATATGAACTGATTTTAATTCTCAATTATGTAAATCAAATCAATAAAATCCCAATATATATTTGAGATTTATTCTCAATTAGATAGGAGCGTGATCTGAATGGAGCTAAATATTAGCCTTCGAAAAAAACCTTTGAAAGAAAATCAACTTTTTAAAGAGAAACTGCTCCGAATTGAACCCTATATCGAATTAGGATTCGCCCTTTTTAGCGGTATTCTCATTTTAACAGGTTGGATCTTGGCAAAACTTGACCAACAAGCGGTTTCTGTCTTCTTTTATATCTTAGCGTATGTGATCGGAGGCTATTTTAAAGCGAAAGAAGGCATTACAGATACGGTTCAAAACAAAACATTGAATGTCGAACTGCTGATGGTGCTTGCGGCGTTAGGTTCTGCCATTATCGGGTATTGGGAAGAAGGAGCCATCCTCATTTTCATTTTCGCATTAAGTGGTGCTCTTGAAACGTATACAATGAGTAAAAGTAGAAAAGAAATCTCCGCATTGATGAGTTTACAACCGGAAGAAGCATGGCTGATTAAAGATGGAAAAGAAGTGAAAGTTGCAGTCGAAAAATTACAAGTCGGTGACCATATTTTCGTAAAACCGGGAGAACGAATTCCGGCAGACGGGTGTGTTATTAAAGGAAGAACAAGCGTTGACCAAGCTGCGATTACTGGTGAATCGATTCCGGTCGGTAAAGGACTGAATGATGGTGTTTTTGCGGGAACTGTGAACATTAGTGGTTCGATTACCGTCGAAATTACAAAACCGAGCAGTGAAACATTATTTCAAAAAATTATTACCTTAGTTCAAAATGCCGAAAGTCAAAAATCCCCTTCTCAACAATTTATTGATCGTTTTGAAGGCACATATGTAAAACTGGTATTGGCGATTGTTTCATTGATGTTATTTTTGCCACATTATATTTTCGGATGGAGTTGGAATGAAACATTTTACCGGGCAATGGTATTGTTGGTGGTTGCCTCTCCATGTGCTGTCGTTGCATCGATTATGCCGGCAACATTATCGGCCATTTCAAATGGTGCCAGAAAAGGGATTTTGTTTAAAGGTGGTTCACACTTGGAAAGTTTAGGAAATTTACGAGCTATCGCTTTTGATAAAACAGGGACATTAACGCAAGGAAAACCGGAAGTGAGCCAATATCTTGTGAAACCGAATTTGGAGGATGAAAAGCAAAAGATTTTGCAAATTGTTGCTGCCATTGAAAAACACTCAAATCATCCGTTAGCCCAAGCTATCATCCGCTTTGCCACAACAAAAAATCAATATGTACCATTTGAGCTTGACTCGATAGAAGACGTTAGCGGATGGGGAGTAAAAGCCTTCTTCAATGGTGAAACTTGGAAAATCGGGAAACGGGCCTTTATGGATGGAAATATTGAAGAAGTCATTGATGAAAAGCAAAGATCTTTCCTGGAAGAACAAGGGAATACAATCGTCTATATTGAAAAAGATCAACAAGTCGTCGCTGCTTTTGCATTGAAAGATATTGTGCGAGAAGAATCAAAACAGGCGATCACCAATTTGCAAGCTTTGGGAATTGAACCGATCATGTTAACCGGTGATAATGCCAATACCGCAAATGCCATTGCAAGTGAGGTAGGTATCATTCATTATATTTATGAATGTCTTCCGGAAAATAAAGCCAACGAAATACGCGCAATTAAAGAAAAATATGGATTAACCGCAATGGTCGGTGACGGGATCAATGATGCACCTGCTTTAGCCACTGCTGATATCGGAATGGCAATGGGAGAAGGAACGGATGCTGCACTGGAAACCGCCGATGTTGTCTTAATGAAAAATGATTTAACGAAAATTTCTCAAGCGATCCATTTATCTAAACGAATGAACCGCATTATTAAACAAAATCTCGTCTTTTCAATCAGTGTCATTATTTTATTAGTCATGTCCAATTTTTTCCAATCAATTGACCTGCCACTAGGAGTTATTGGGCATGAAGGCAGTACAATATTAGTCATTCTTAATGGATTAAGACTTTTAAAATAAGTAGGTTTTTTTATTCCTTCTAATGGTTAGTCGAGCCAATCGGACACTTATCTTCCTCCTTTAGCTTAAGTTTCAGGAGGAAGATTTAGTGACCGCTTAAAGCAGGGCACTGATGGTTTGCTGAACCTCGGAATTTTGCAGCCCCTACCTCCTTTATAAATTCGAAAATCTGAGGTAGGAAAGTTACTGCCCGTTAAGATGAGGCTCATCAGTGGGGCACCTATCCCCCTACGAACATAAGCTAATTCGTCATGTCCTTATGAAACCAATGTCGTACCCTCGTAAACAAATCAGACGCAGTTCCTAATTTTTTAAAAACTGCTTGTCATTTATCCATTTTTTCACTTGCAATTTTTTCGTTTATACTCCTCATTTAATCCATTTATTTCTCCGCCGATAATCAACACTGCACCGGTTATATAAAACCAGATCATCAACACGATAATAACCCCGAGACTGCCATACATAAACGTATAATTTCCAAAATTGTTCACATAAAAGGAGAACCCCAATGAAGCCAGTATCCACCCTATCGTTGAAAAAACAGCTCCGGGAACCACTGTTGCACATTTCATTTTCCGGTTGGGTGTCAGAAAATAAACTGCACTGAAAACAATAAAAAGAATTACAGAACTAAGACTAAAACGAATCGTGTTCCATGTGTCGATAAACTGATCCGTATAGCCAAATTTTGAAGATATATAGATCCCGATATGTTTCCCAAAAACCGGTAATAGAAGAGCAATAATAAATACTGCAATCATAACGATCGTTAGCAGAACAGACAATCCGCGGACAATGAAAAATGGCCGGTCATCATCAATTTCATACGCCAGATTCATCGCCCGAATAATGGCATTCATTCCATTCGAAGCAGCCCAAAGTGTTGCAATAATACCAAATGATAAAATCCCGCCATTATGCTTTTCCAATAATGTATCCAATGTGGAGTCTATAAAAGTTATTGTTTCGCCTGGAGCAAAGTCACTAATAAAATACATAATATCCTCGGTTTTAAGCGGTAAATAGGGTAGTAAGGAAAACATCGTAATTAATAATGGAAATAGCGATAATAGAAAAAAATAAGCCAGTTGCGCCGAATACCCGAGAGAGTCGTGCCTTATAATTCTTCTATATAAATCCAACACCCAATTTATACTCTTTTTTATATTAATCATCGTATCACCTGTTCATTTTGGAACATCCAGCAATTTAAGAAAACTTACATCCTTCATTTGAGGTTTTTTTTATGAAAAACCATCGGCAAAACCCGGTAATGCTGTTTTCTATCATTGGTTTTCATTATTCGAATTTGCCTTTTCATACTCTTTACTTTCCTGTTCATCCGTAAATGTTTTTACTGTTTGCAGACTAAGTTCTTTTATTTCCGAAGCTTTTTCGGTAAGAAATTGGATATCACGATTAAATTGCTGAATAGAATTTCGAACTTGATCAAATTTTCCTTGGATTTCATCAATCGTTTCCCGCGGGTTTAAAATGACTCCCTTTATTTGTCTCGCCTTTTGTTTTCCTTCACTCAAAGCCTGTTGCCGAACCTCTTTATCGAATAAAGTGATCACACCACCGATTAACGCACCGTATATTATGCCCTTCACAAATTTATTATTCATCATGTCCCCCTCTTTCAGCCAATATAATTTTGGAAACGATAAAAGAGTAATTTTCTATTAATTATACTACAAACCATGCTCAGCCTTTATTTTTTCCAATAATGCCCGACATCCCATTGTTACCAAATGATATACTTGTTCAAAATTTCCTGTGTAGTAAGGATCCGGCACATTATTTTCATCCGCATCCGGAACAAAATCCATTAATTTTGCCACATAAGCCTTTGGATGTTCTTTTCGCAAACGTTGGATCCCTGAAAGATTGTCATTATCCATGGCAATAATATAATCAAACTTGTCCAAATCATCTGCTTCAATTTTCCTGGCAATTAGTCCTTCCCCGGAAATATTATATTTCTTTAAAATTTTTCTTGTACCGTGATGCGGACCTTCCCCAATATGCCAACCGCCAAGACCCGCCGAATCAATGAAAAATTTGTCACCAAGCCCCTCTTTATTTACGTAATCACGGAACACCGCTTCGGCCATCGGTGAACGACAAATGTTTCCAAGACAAACAAATAATACCCGTATCAAATTAATCACCTCATTTAAATCATCTACGGAGTCTGTCCGACGAATTTTTAACTTATGTTTATGAGTAGCTAACATGTTTTTGTGGACAGACTGACAAGACCTTACACTTTGCATTATAACAAAAAATCATTTCAACTGAACATCAGCTATGCTATGATTAACAATATCATTATTTTTTATCATTTTACATATAAATGAGCGAATGAAATCAAAAATCTGTAAGGGATCAAATCGGTATCCTCATTGAAGTATAGGAACATAAGCTAAATGCTTCATGTCCTTGTGGGACCAACATTGTGCAAATTGACGCACCCATTTTGGTGGGAGTCTTTGACTTACCTACTAAGTATGAGATAAATTTTTGACAAAGGGGGATAAGAATGGATTTATCAGTCAAAAGTAAGGAAAATATGGTGTATATGGTTGATAAAATATCGGAAAAATTAAATTTTATCAATACTGGTATAATGAAAGCCAGCCAATTTGACGAGGAAAAATACGAAGAACTTTTCGATATTTATCAACTTGTCATTAAGCGAGACCGTTTTTCACCAAACGAAAGACAAGCTATTGCTGAAGAGCTGGGATCCTTGCGAAAAAAATGAATAATAAGTAAAACAACCCTCATTTGTACGGAGGGTTTTCTTCATTAATAGGCGATAAGCTAATCTAAAGGTTCGGAAACTGGGGTTTCTTCATTATAAATGGTAAACTAAAGGGGATTAAAGCAAGCGCATCCGCATTGTGGCCAAGGTTTGTTCACTATAAATGGCGAACTAAAAAATAGGCTGTTTATTAAAAAACGATAAGGGTGGGAGTCGGATGGATTTATTTTGGCGAATTGCAGAAGAAAAAATTCAAAAAGCATATCAGGATGGGGAGTTTCGTAATTTAAAAGGGATGGGTAAACCGTTAAATTTGAAAGATGATTCAGGAATTCCCAAGGATTTGAGGATGGCATACCATATATTAGAGAATGCTGGTTTTAGTCCGGAAGAAGCCGAATTGAAGAAGGAAATTATGACCACCCAAGATTTATTGAAAAATTGTTTGAATGATGAAGAAAGGAAACAATTTGAGCAAGCATTATCAAAAAAATTATTACAATACAATTCGTTGCTGGCAAAGAAAAGAATCCGTACCAATTCATCTGTTTTTAAAAATTATCAAAGGAAACTTGAAGACCGGCTTTTAAAATGAAATTAGATAATTTTTTGGTATACTAGAACAATCAATGGAGAAAGAGTACAATAGAATATTGAAGGCAAATTTTTTAGTATTTGAAGGCGGTGTAGAAATGATTGTTTTAAAATCAAAACGTGAAATTGAAAATATGAGGGAGGCAGGTAAAATTCTTGCTTCTTGCCATAAAGAAATTGCAAAAATGATTGAACCGGGCGTAACTTCCTGGGATATTGAAGTGTTTGTAGATGAGTATTTAAAAAAACAAGGCGCAACACCGGAGCAAAAAGGTTATCACGGGTATAAGTATGCCACATGTGCAAGTATCAATGATGAAATTTGTCATGGATTTCCAAGAAAAACCCCATTAAAAAACGGCGATATTGTGACAATTGATATGGTTGTTAATTTAAACGGTGCTTTGGCCGATTCCGCTTGGTCATATGGTGTCGGTGAAATTTCCGAATTGAACAAAAAGTTGTTGGAAGTTGCAAAAAAGGCATTATATTTAGGCATCGAAAAAGCAGTACCGGGTAACCGAATCGGTGATATTGGTCATGCAATTCAAACATATGTGGAAAAAGAAGGGTTTTCCGTTGTCCGTGAATTTATTGGACACGGTATTGGACCATCGATGCATGAAAAACCGGATGTTCCCCATTTTGGTTTACCGGGAAAAGGGCCGAGAATTAAAGAAGGGATGGTATTCACCATCGAGCCAATGGTCAATGTCGGGAAATATTTATCAAAAATGGATGCAAATGGTTGGACAGCCCGGACAATCGATGGAAAAAACTCGGCTCAATATGAACATACCATTGCGATTACCAAAGAGGGTACGTTGATTTTAACAGACCAAGATAATCTAGATTGATAATCATTAACTGTGGTGTCAGGGTGTTGGCGGGATCTTTCTCGACAAGAATTTTTGGGCGGGATGAACCTATTTTTTACCGATGAGACTTACTCTCGCCGACAATTTTGTGTGAGGAACTTTTTTTAGCGACGAGACCTTTTCTCGTCGTCATTTTTGGCAGGAAACTCCCTTTTTTGGCGACGAGACTCTTTCTCGTCACCATTTTGAGGCGAAAATCGCTCGTTTTTAGCGACGAGACCTTTTCTCGTCGTCGTTTTTGCGCGGGAAACTCCTTTTTTTGGCGACGAGACCTTTTCTCGTCGTCATTTTGAGCCGAGAAACCCCTTTTTTTGGCGACGAGACCTCTTCTCGTCGTCATTTTTGACCGGAAAACTCCCTTTTTTGGCGACGAGACTCTTTCTCGTCGTCGTTTTGAGGCGGGAAACTCCTTTTTTTGGCGACGAGACTCTTTCTCGTCGTCGTTTTGAGGCGCGAAACTCCTTTTTTTTGGCGACGAGACCCTTTCTCGTCGTCGTTTTTGGGCCGGAAACTTCTTTTTTTGGCGACGAGACCCTTTCTCGTCGTCGTTTTGAGGCGGGAAACTCCCTTTTTTGGCGACGAGACCCTTTCTCGTCGTCATTTTTGGGCAGGAAACTTCATTTTTTAGCGACGAGACCCTTTCTCGTCGTCACTTTTGGGCAGGAAACTCCTTTTTTTGGCGACGAAACCATTTCTCGTCGTCACTTTTGGGCAGGAAACTCCCTTTTTTGGCGACGAAACCTGTTCTCGTCGTCACTTTTGGGCAGGAAACTCCTTTTTTTGGCGACGAAACCATTTCTCGTCGTCGTTTTGAGGCGGGAAACTCCTTTTTTTGGCGACGAGACCCTTTCTCGTCGTCGTTTTGAGGCGGGAAACTCCTTTTTTTGGCGACGAGACCCTTTCTCGTCGTCATTTTGAGCCGAGAAACCCCTTTTTTTGGCGACGAGACCTCTTCTCGTCGTCATTTTTGACCGGAAAACTCCCTTTTTTGGCGACGAGACTCTTTCTCGTCGTCGTTTTGAGGCGGGAAACTCCTTTTTTTGGCGACGAGACTCTTTCTCGTCGTCGTTTTGAGGCGGGAAACTCCTTTTTTTGGCGACGAGACCCTTTCTCGTCGTCGTTTTTGGGCAGGAAACTTCATTTTTTGGCGACGAGACCCTTTCTCGTCGTCATTTTTGGGCAGGAAACTTCATTTTTTAGCGACGAGACCCTTTCTCGTCGTCACTTTTGGGCAGGAAACTCCCTTTTTTGGCGACGAAACCTGTTCTCGTCGTCACTTTTGGGCAGGATACTTCATTTTTTAGCGACGAGACCCTTTCTCGTCGTCGTTTTGAGGCGCGAAACTCCTTTTTTTGGCGACGAAACCCTTTCTCGTCGTCGTTTTTGCGCGGGAAACTCCTTTTTTCAGCGACGAGACCCTTTCTCGTCGTCGTTTTTGGGCCGGAAACTTCATTTTTTGGCGACGAGACCCTTTCTCGTCGTCATTTTTGGGCCGGAAACTTCATTTTTTAGCGACGAGACCCTTTCTCACAGTCGTACAAAAAAGGCTCCCCGACCGGAGAACCCTTTTCGTATTAACTATATTTAATGACTGGAACTAGGTTGTCCCCATTTTTTATTGCTTAAGTAACCTAATAATAACACAACAGCTGTGACCACAATCGCAAAAATACGAGTAAGCACACCTTGCTCAATATTTAACAAATCTGCAATCCGTTCATCACCTGTAATCATATTACTAGCTGTCCAGGCTAATATCGCCGAACCAATATATGGTACAATGGAGAACCTTTCCATCAAACGAACAATTAATTTTGAGCCAAAAACCATAATTGGGATACTAACAAGAACCCCTAAGAAAATCAGTAAAATATGACCACCTGAAGCACCGGCGATTGCTACGACATTATCCAAACTCATAACCGCATCGGCCATGATGATTGTCCAAATCGCTTGCAATGTTGAGTCTTTTGCTTTTACATCTTTGCTATCATCGTGATTCACTAATACTTTGTAAGAAATCCACAGTAATAAAAGACCGCCGAAGAAATGTACATAGGGTATCCCCAACAGGACGGCAATAACACTGGCGAATAACACCCGCAAAACGACTGCCCCGGCTGTCCCCCATAAAATTGCCACATTTCTCTTTTTCTTTGGTAATCTTCTTGTGGCCATAGCGATGACAACAGCATTATCTCCGGAAAGAATAATATCGATCGCAATGATTTTTAATACAACAACTACAGTCGCTAATGACCAAGCAAGTTCCAACATCAATCCTTCTCTCTACCATATTTTAAAATAAACCATTGTCAAAAATTCTTTCAAGAACAACAATAAAAATCATGAAAATGACACTAAAATTATTCTATCTCTATTTTTTTTATCCATCAACAATAAAGTTTTTCATCATACGAATCGAATTTACTCTTAATGTCTCACATATCTTTATCTGTATGCAACTACCAAGTTAACAATTTTTGGCGCAAATAATGAAAAATATTTGTTACACATAAGAAAAGCACAAAATACTGCTTTCACAAGTATATGTATCTCCATGCAGTAACCAAGTTAACAATTTTTGGGGCCTACAATATGAAAATTTATCAGCTAATTTGTATTCTTAACCCCAAAGGCGCTAAATACAGCTTTCATATCCTTGTGGAGCGAGACAATAAAATTTAACCAGTGTTTCTATACGATAAATAAAGGGAAGATGCTACCTATCCCTCAATGTGGAATGAACATCTCCCCTTTTCTTAGTGACAAAGGTGATATACCAATTTTTTTACAAATCGTAAAATAATGCAACAACATTAAAAGAACCGCTCCCATATTCATTCCGACGATGATCCCATCCATGACAAAATGCTCATTTGAACCAAGAAAATAAATCATCAAAAAAGAAATAATCGTCGTCCATATATTATGTAAAAATGCATCTTTAACCAAGTTCATTCCAATCAAAAACGCTTGAAATGGAATGGTATAATAATGAAGAAAAAAATAAGGCAACATTAGCTGAAAAAAATAGGATGCTGTTGCTGAATTCACAAATATTCCCGTTAACTCATCGGCAAAATTGTAGAAGCCTATAGTGACAGGAATCCCATATAAAGAAGTCAATAAAATAACACGCTTCAACAATTGCAGTAATTGTTCATGGTTGTGACTGGCAAATGCTTGTGAAACATTCGGGATCAAAACGGTCATTAATGAATGGGCAATAAAGGCCGGAAAAAAGCCGATCGTCATCGCAACACCTGAAATTAACCCAAAATTTTCCGTCGCTTCTCCCATTGATAAACCGGCAGCAACTAAAGTATACTTAATCAAGAACGGTTGGATGGCATGGGTCAAAGAATGGAATATTCTCATGGCAGTTGTTGGCACGGAAACTTCCATTAAACTTTTCGCCAGTTGACTCTTAGGGATATTTACGGCTGGTCGGTTTTTTAAATACCTTAGCTGCAAAACATAAGCACTGATCAAATAAATAAAAACAAGCAGCTCGCCGCCAATTAATGAAAATAACGCAATCAAAATAGCAACTTCAAGCTGAAAATCAAACATTTGATATATAAATACAAGGATAAAAAGTTGTGTACTTCTTTTCAGCAAATTCGAAACAGCAACTTGTCCCATTTTTTGAATACCGACAAAATAACCCCGGGCAATGGAAGAAATCGATACAATCGGGACTAATAGCAAAATAACCCAGCGAATCAACGGGTGGATCTCACTAAAAATCGGGAAAATCATAAAAATTAGTATCGAAACCGTTAATAAAATTGAAATGAAAATTATTGTCAGTTTCATAGCATATTTTAACATGGTCAAATGATATAGTTCTTCTTTTTCAGCGATAAATTTTGAAATGGAAATTGGCAACTCCATGCTTGCAATGATCATGACAAGTCCAATTAATGGAATAATTGTCATGTATTGACCCACACCATATTCACCTAATTCTTTTGTTATCGTTAAATTAATTAAAAATTCAATACACTCACTTATAAAAGCTGTTGCTGCCAATAAAATGGTTCCTTTAAAAAAATTACTCATAAATAACTCCTTTGTGTCTCAATTGATTTTTTCTGCATGATATTAGCCGCTTTAACAGGCAGTAAGACCCCCGCCTCAAGATTAGGAGTTTACGAGAAAATATATGGGGGAATGAACTACCCGTTAAGGTCCGATTGGTAACTAACCATCAGAGGGGATAAAGAAAACCCCCATCACTTTGTTTCGATTACCGAAAACATATAGGATATTATATTTCTATGAGACAAGTTCAGAAATTATTAAATGAATTTTAGTAATACAGTTCAGCACTATCTTATTTTAAATATATAATACAAACATGCATTCTATTATTTTTCAAGATTTTCTTAGTAAATGTGAATTTTATGTGAAAATCAGTGTAAAACTAACTTTTATCACATTTTTGTAAAAAAAAATTGCTTTGAAATTAGTTATGAAAGTGCTATTATATTCATAGAAAGATTGTTCACTACAAAAAGATTTCAAAACTGTATCAGTAACAACATTTTACCTGTTATATATTTTTTTAAACAAACATGTGAAATAGTGAACAAATTATATTAATATAATTTTAGGAGGCATGAGAAATGACTCAATATTGGGAAGGCTTTAAACCTGGTAAATGGCAAGAAGAAGTTGACGTGCGTGATTTCATTATTAAAAACTTTACTCCTTACACCGGTGATGAAAGTTTCTTGGAAGGTCCGACTGAATCAACAAAACAACTTTGGGATCAAGTTATGGAATTATCGAAAAAAGAACGGGAAGCTGGCGGTGTATTAGACGCTGATACGAAAATTGTATCAACTATTACATCTCATGGTCCAGGGTATTTAAATAAAGACCTTGAACAAATCGTCGGTTTCCAAACTGACAAACCTTTCAAACGTTCATTAATGCCGTTTGGCGGTATCCGCATGGCAAAACAAGCATTGGAAGCATACGGTTTTGAACTTGACAAAGAAATTGAACATATTTTCACTGACTGGCGGAAAACTCATAACCAAGGTGTATTCGATGCATACACGCCGGAAATGAGAGCTGCTCGTCATGCCGGAGTTATTACCGGTCTTCCGGATGCATATGGCCGTGGTCGGATTATCGGTGACTATCGTCGCGTTGCCTTATACGGTGTCGATTTCCTAATTGAACAAAAACAAAACGAATTAAATTATATCGGCGACCGTACAATGACTGACGATGTTATTCGTGAACGGGAAGAATACTCAGAACAAATTCGTGCTTTAAAAGAATTAAAACAAATGGCATTAGCTTACGGTTATGATATCAGTAAACCGGCTACCAATGCAAAAGAAGCGATTCAATGGTTATATTTTGCTTATCTTGCGGCCATTAAAGAACAAAACGGTGCAGCAATGAGCCTTGGTCGTACTTCCACTTTCTTAGATATTTACATTGAAAGAGACATAAAAAATGGTACATTAACCGAAAAAGAAGCTCAAGAATTAATTGACCATTTTATCATGAAATTGCGTCTTGTAAAATTTGCTCGTACACCTGAATACAATGAATTATATTCCGGTGACCCGACTTGGGTAACTGAATCCATCGGCGGTATTGCCCTTGACGGTCGTCCAATGGTAACAAAAACTTCATTCCGTTACCTGCACACTTTGGATAACTTAGGACCGGCTCCGGAACCGAACTTAACGATTCTTTGGTCAACAAAATTACCGGAAAACTTCAAGAAATATGCAGCAAAAATGTCGATTAAATCGAGTGCCATTCAATATGAAAACGATGATATGATGCGTGAAATCTACGGTGACGACTACGGTATTGCCTGCTGTGTATCTGCAATGAGAATCGGTAAACAAATGCAATTCTTCGGTGCCCGGGTTAACGTTGCAAAAGCTCTTCTTTATGCAATCAACGGTGGTGTCGATGAACGTATAAAAACTCAAGTTGGACCGAAATTTGCGCCAATCACTTCTGAATATCTGGATTATGATGAAGTAATGGATAAATTCGATACCATGCTTGACTGGTTATGTGAGCTTTATGTAAATACATTAAACGTTATTCACTACATGCATGACAAATACAGTTATGAACGTTTAGAAATGGCCTTACATGACCGTGAAATTTTACGGACAATGGCTTGCGGGATTGCCGGACTCTCTGTCTGTGCTGACTCGTTAAGTGCAATTAAATATGCAAAAGTAAAAACAATCCGCGACGAAAACGGGCTTGCAGTTGATTATGAAATCGAAGGCGACTTCCCTAAATATGGGAACAACGATGATCGCGTTGACCAAATTGCTGTATGGATTGTTAAAGAAGTGATGAGAAAGATTCGTAAACATCACACTTACCGGAATGCTGTTCCAACACAATCTGTCTTAACGATTACTTCAAACGTTGTATACGGTAAGAAAACCGGGAACACTCCTGATGGTCGTGAAGCCGGTAAACCATTTGCACCGGGAGCAAACCCAATGCATGGTCGTGATACAAAAGGTGCCCTTGCTTCCTTAACATCTGTTGCAAAATTACCTTATGAAGATGCTCTTGATGGTATTTCAAATACATTCACCATCACACCAAAAGCACTTGGTCGTGAAGATGAATCTCAAGTAAGTAACTTAGTCGGTATGCTGGACGGTTATATGACAAAACGTGGTCACCACATAAACGTTAACGTCTTGAACCGTGAAACCTTACTAGACGCTATGGATCATCCGGAAAAATATCCACAATTAACCATTCGTGTATCCGGATATGCCGTTAACTTTATAAAATTAACTCGTGAACAACAAATCGATGTCATAAATCGTACGTTCCACGAATCGATGTAGACAGAAAAGCGAAGGCGACTGCCCAGCGACGTACAAACTGGACCCAAACCGAAGGAGAACTTTGATTAACTCCTAGGACAACGCATCGCACGAAGAAAAATGCGTATAGCATTTTTCGAGGAAAAGGAAACACGGCGAGGAACGAGCCGATGTTGACTTATCGTACGGAGGTTAGGGGAAGTTTGCTAGTCGCTAGGAGCCGGAGCTAGACAAAGAAAAGCGAAGGCGACTGTTTAGAAACTGATAAACTGGACTGCCCCCGTAACGAGATAAAGGAATCACGGCTTGAATAAGCCGATGATGACTTATCGACGTGAAGGGGCGGGAAGTTTAGCAGTTTCTAGGAGCCGGAGCTAGACAAATTAAGAGACGGAGAAGCCATCTAATCAGCTTCTCCTCCCCTTTAAAAAGCAAGGAGGATGCAAAATGGTAACAGGTCGGATTCATTCTGTTGAATCATTTGGTGCAGTAGACGGACCCGGGTTACGATATGTTGTTTTTACCCAAGGTTGCCTACTGAGATGCCAATATTGTCACAATGCGGATACTTGGAAAATCGGGAATGGCAAAGAAATGACCGTTCAAGAAATTATGGACGATGTATTATCCTATTTACCATTCTTTGAAGCAAGCGGCGGTGGTATTACAGTCAGCGGCGGTGAACCACTTTTACAAATGGATTTTTTAATTGAACTTTTCAAGGAATGCAAGAAACACGGCATTCACACAACGATTGACAGTTCAGGCGGACCATTTAACCGTCGCCCGAATTTTATGGAAAAACTCGATGAACTTTTGCAATATACGGATTTAATTTTGCTTGATTTAAAGCATATCGATAGTGAGAAACATAAGTTTATCACAGGTATGACAAATGAACATATTCTTGACTTTGCCCAATATTTATCTGAAAAAAATATACCTGTCTGGATCCGTCATGTTTTGGTACCAACATTGAGCGACTTTGACGAAGACCTGTTGCGCCTTGCCGATTTTATTAAAACACTGAATAATGTTGAAAAAATTGAAGTCTTGCCATATCACAAACTAGGTGTTTATAAATGGGAAAGCCTAGGATTGGAATATAAATTAAAAGATGTTGAACCACCTTCCCAAGAACGAGTAGAAAATGCAAAAAGAATTTTAAACGCAGCTTTAGCACATGCGTAATCCTTCCCCTTTTTATATATAGATGACTCATTAAAAAAGCAGGTATCCCCCGCCTGCTTTCTTAGTTTTTACAAAAACTTTCCACAGCATATTCCTGAACAATCATGACCATATTAAAGTACTTTTGAAATTAGGTAAATACACCTTTTTCCTTTTAAAAGAATACAATACAGAAATTCATGTAAAGGGATGAGGAGTATGGCGGTTTCATTTCCTGTGTCAATTAAAACAGAAAAGGTTCAGGGCGGGCCAGACATCGTTGTTTATTATCCGGTTGTGTATCATCTCAAGAATAAACAAGCGGAGCATTTAATGAACCGTGCGATAGTAAACGCAACACAACAATTAATAAACACATTATTTGGCGACATACCGACAACATTAATAAGCATGCTCGGAACCTATGAAATCAAAAATAACCAGCGCGATGTGTTAAGCCTAAGCCTTGCTAATTACGGTTATCATGATCACGCTGCCCACGGGATGACTTATATCAAGTCTTTAACCTTTGATTCAAAAACCGGCCAGCAATATCAGTTAGCCGACTTATTTAAACCGGGGAGTGCTTATGTCGGGCGATTATCCCAGTTAATTAAAGAACAAATTGCTAAGCGGGACATCTTTTTACTGGACGATTTTAAACAGATTCGTCCAAATCAAGATTTTTATATAGCTGATAAAGCACTGGTAATTTATTTTCAACTTTATGAGATTACCCCATATGCTTTTGGTTTTCCGATGTTTCCAATTTCTGTATATGATTTGATGGAGATAATTAATGAAGGAGGACCATTAGGGAAAATGGCGGTGAACAATTGAGTTCCTTAATTTTACTTTCAAGACAGCTGAGAGTAAGGGTTGTTCCCTCCTTCTCTGGTTACCCTTACCAAAAATTCCAAGAGGGAAGTAAGGTTAATCATTATTTTCGAGAGCCTCTTCTATGATCCCATTTACCAAAAATTTCCAGGAAAGCTGTAAGGGTTCACCACATTTACGAGATCCCCTTCTCTAACCACCCAATAAAAAGTCTCAAGGAGGAAGTAGGGTTGAGAGAGACTTTTCACTGCTCCCCCTACCAAAAAATTCCAAGAGAAATGTAAGGGGTGATTTTCGTTTGCGATCGCCCCCTTCTCTTCGGCATTTTCCCTACTCTTACAAAACTCGCGGTGAGTCGGCCTTTCTTCTATTTAAACCAGCCCTTTTCCTTAAATTTGGTAATGGCCTCAATACGGTTACTCACATGTAATTTATCAAGAATGACCGATACATAATTTCGGACGGTTCCTGTTGTGAGAAATAGTGTTTTGGCAATTTCCTGCGTATTTTTCCCTTCTGCAATCAACTTGATGACCTGTTCTTCCCGGGCTGTTAACGGATTTTCTTCACGATAGGCAAGTTCAACCAGCTCCGGATCATAAACCTTTCGTCCATCCATAATCACCCGAATCATATTTGCCAACTCCTCGCTGGGACTGTCCTTTAATAAATAGCCGCTGACACCCGCTGCTCTTGCCCTTTCAAAATAACCTGCCCGAGCAAATGTTGTTAAAATAATTACTTTGCAAGGATCCGTTTTTAATTGCTCTGCTGCCTCCAAACCGTTCATAACCGGCATTTCAATATCCATGATACAAACATCCGGCTTGTGTTCTTTTACCAGCTTTAATACTTCTTCCCCATTTCTGGCCATCCCAACAACCTGCATATCTTCTTCCAAATCGAGCAGAGAACCGAGCGCCCCCAATAACAACCGTTGATCCTCTGCTATGACAATCCGTATCATAATACCTCCCCCTTATGAAAAAGCGGAACCCAAATCTTCAAATTAGTTCCATTTGAACGATCAATTGCTAAATTTCCGTTGACAAACTCTAGTCTCTCCCTCATCCCTCGAAGACCATGACCTTTTATGGAATCGAGTTGATCCGGAATGCCCACCCCGTTATCCCGGATGTGAATCGATACTTCACTTGGCGAATGGATAATTTGTACCTCACAGACGGTTGCATTACTATGTTTTACCACATTTGTCACAGCTTCCTTTAAACACATACTCAGCACATGTTCAACAAATAAAGGTGTAGATGGAAGTTCCGGATTCCCAATTAATTTAAACTCCATCTCTGCCGACTCAATCATCTGTTGGGTCTGTAACACTTCTTCTTTCAACCTTATCCGTTTCATCATGGAAACCATGTCACGAACTTCCTTTAGGGCTGTCCTTGCCGTTTGATGAATATCATAAATTTCCCTTTTTACTCGATTGGGATCTTTATCCAGCAGCTTCCCGGCTAAATCACTCTTTAAACCGATCAGTGACAGCTTTTGACCAAGAGTGTCATGGAGATCACGGGCTATCCGTTCACGTTCCTCAATTACCATCAACTGAGAGATCCGTAGATTCGCATCCGCCAGCTCTTGTTCCAGTTGTTCGCGTTTGTTCCGATTATACATAATGAACGGTAACAATATGACTCCTGTTACACTGATTACAATAAATGGCAACTGTGAGAAAAAAATTTGCTTTTGAATAAAAAAGCCGGCAACGACCGAACCGATTGTTGTTACAAGATTGATAATGTACAAGGTAATAAACCCGGCTTTCCCTTGAATATTTCCAATGAAAAATGCCAGAAACAGTGAAAAATACACATAACCAAAATATAAAGTCAACAAAGTACTTAATATGATTTCTACCGCTACAGAAACATAAACCGTCCAGCCCTTTTTTATAAAAGCGAGTCTGTATACGGCAAAAAATAACATAATCATGATAATCCCAATCACAATTTCAGCGGGCGTGGATGAAACGATAACAAAATAAAATGGCAGAAGACAAAAGATGATCCACGCATAAATACTAATTCCGGTATTTTTTGAAAATATTTGATACCATTTTTGCATCGGTCTTTCCCCTTGTATACAGACTTTTTAGTAAGTATATCAAAAAACCCTTCTCGAATTAAATGGAAGGGCCTTTTAAAGGGACATTTTTTTATACGTTCCGGCTAGGATGTAAATTCGACGTAGCGGGAAATTTTAAGAATTAAGGATACGTGTAAATCGGCTCTGCCTTCGCATAAAGGCTCGTCACTCACCAAGTTTTCTTTACTTTTCTTGAATGTTCGGTCTTCCGGTACCCAAATGTAAACGGGCTCCTGTTGTTTTTATTCGTTCTTTATATTCTTTAAAACTTAAGAAGGACATGGTCTCTTGATCATATAAACGAAAGCGAATCGATTTTAGACTTGTTGCCAAAGTAATGGTTGTTGCTTTTTGCAATGGCGGTGTTGATTCATGTGCCTCTTCTAAGTGATAGTTCGGTATTCTTGGAGCTAAATGGTGAACATGGTGGTAGCCGATACTTCCTGTTATCCATTCCAAAACTTTCGGAAGCTTGTAATATGAACTCCCTTCGACTGCGGCTTTTACGTAATCCCATTCTTCTTCATTTTCGAAATAAGAATCCTCAAAGGTATGTTGGACATAAAATAGCCAAATACCGAGTACACCGGCGATATACATAATAGGCACTTGAACAATTAAAAATGATCGCCAGCCGATTGCCCAAATTAACAACGCGTAAATGGCAACAATGGAAACATT
>Ga0207866_1000752_pt1 | contig 40708 bp, 36 predicted proteins | sample HigsolmetaAR203D_FD_184835 | JGI IMG/M metagenome (GOLD analysis project Ga0207866, IMG submission 184835) | Ionic liquid and high solid enriched microbial communities from the Joint BioEnergy Institute, USA - AR20-3-D (SPAdes) (version 2) ...
GAGGCCCATTACCGGACCACGGGCGGCAAGCTGGAGCTGACGACCATCCCCGAAGAGGAATGGAGGACGGTCGAGGACGAGGCGATGAAGTTCTGGGACGAGATCTCGCAGACCAGCGAGCGCAACGCGAAGGTCGTCCAGATCCTGAAGAACTACGCCGAGACCATGAGGAAGGCCGGCGCTCCCTACCGCTACGCCTGACCGGCGCGGCATCGACGACGGGCCGGCGTCATGATCGGCCGGCCCGTCCAATCCGCTGGACAATGACGGAAATCATCGAATGACAGGCATTCTCACGCTTGCGGACCTGAAGCAGGAAATCGCGAGCGGCACCATCGACACGGTGATCGTGTGTTTCCCCGACATGATCGGACGGCTTGTCGGAAAGCGCTTCCAAGCCGAATTCTTCGTCGATTCCGCCCACGAGGAAACCCATGCCTGCAACTACCTGCTGGCCAACGACATCGACATGGAACCGGTGCCGGGCTACGCCGCCGCAAGCTGGCAGCAGGGCTATGGCGATTTCGTCCTGAAACCTGACCTTTCGACCCTGCGGCGGATTCCCTGGCTGGAGGGCACGGCCTTGGTCCTGGCGGACGTTCTGGACCATCACACCCACGAGCCGGTCCCGCACAGCCCGCGGGCGATCCTGAAGAAGCAGGTCGACCGGCTGAAGGCGATGAACGCCAGGGCCTATTTCGCCTCCGAGCTGGAATTCTACCTGTTCGACGAGAGCTACCGGGCGATCCACGACCGGGACTTCCGGGACCCCAGGACGGCCGGCTACTACATCGAGGACTACAACATCCTCCAGACCACGCGCGAGGAAGGGGTGATGCGGGCCATGCGCACCAAGCTGCAGGGCGCCGGCATCCCGATCGAGAATTCCAAGGGCGAATGGGGACCGGGGCAGGAGGAGCTGAACGTCCGCTACGCGGACGCCCTGGAAATGGCCGACCGGCACGTCATCATCAAGAACGGCTGCAAGGAGATCGCGGACCAGCACGGCAAGGCCGTGACCTTCATGGCCAAGTGGCGCTACGACCTGGCCGGGTCAAGCTGCCACATCCACTCCTCGCTGTGGGACGCCGAGGGCCGGACATCGCTGTTCTACGACCCGCAGGGCGAACACGGCATGTCCGATACCATGCGCCACTACGTCGCCGGGCAGCTGACCTATGCCCGCGAGATCACCTGGTTCCTCGCGCCCTACATCAATTCCTACAAGCGATTCCAGGCCGGCACCTTCGCGCCGACCAAGGCCGTATGGAGCCTGGACAATCGCACCGCAGGCTTCCGCCTGTGCGGCGAGAACACGAAATCGATCCGCATCGAATGCCGGGTGGGTGGCGCCGACATCAATCCCTATCTCGCCTTCGCCGCACTGCTGGCGGCGGGGCTTGCCGGGATCGAGCAGAAGCTGGACCTTGAGCCTGCCTTCTCCGGCGACGCCTATCACGGCGAGAACCTGCGCGAGATCCCCAAGACCCTGCGCGAGGCGATCGATCTCATGCGCGGGTCGGAAATGCTGAGGCAGGCGCTCGGCGAAGACGTCCTCGCCCACTACATTCATACCGCTGAATGGGAGCAGGCCGAATACGACCGGCGGGTGACCGACTGGGAAGTGCGGCGCGGCTTCGAGCGGGCCTGACCGCCCGCAACCTCACCGGAGCAAACGGACCTCTGATCATGACCACGACCATACGCTGCGTGTCGCCCGTAGACGGGCGCGTCTATGCGGAACGTCCCGTCGCCACGGACGCCGAAATCGCAGCTGCCCTGAACGAGGCGCGGTCCGCCCAGACCGAATGGCGCCGCGTTCCCGTCGCCGACCGGGCCCGTTACTGCTCGGCCGCGGTCGATGCGATGCTGGCGATGAAGGACGAGATCGTTCCGGAGCTCGCCTGGCAGATGGGCCGGCCGGTTCGCTACGGCGCCGGCGAGCTTCGCGGCTTCGAGGAGCGGGCGCGATACATGATCGACATCGCGGCGGCCGCCCTCGCCCCGATCGATCCCGGCCCGAAGGACAAGTTCCGTCGCTGGATTTCGCGCGAGCCGCTGGGGCTGGTGCTGGTGGTCGCCCCCTGGAACTATCCCTATCTCACCGCGGTCAACACCGTCGTCCCGGCGCTCATGGCCGGGAACGCGGTGATCCTGAAGCATGCCGCGCAGACCCTGCTGGTGGCCGAGCGGTTCCAGGCCGCCTTCGATCGCGCCGGCCTGCCGAAGGGACTGTTCCAGCACCTGTTCCTGAGCCATGAGCAGACCGCGGCGATGATCTCGGGCGGTCGGGTGGACCAGGTGAACTTCACCGGATCCGTCGAGGGCGGCCGGGCGATGGAGCGAGCCGCCGCCGGCACCTTCACCGGGCTGGGGCTGGAGCTGGGCGGCAAGGACCCTGCCTATGTGCGCGCCGATGCAGATCTGGCCCAGGCGGTCGAGAACCTGGTGGACGGCGCCTTCTTCAACTCGGGCCAGTCCTGCTGCGGGATCGAGCGGATCTATGTCCACCGCGACCTCTACCGCCCCTTCGTGGACGGCTTCGTCGACATGACCCGCAGCTATGTGCTGGGCGACCCGCTGGACGAAGCGACGACGCTCGGCCCCATGGTCCGGGCCTCGGCGGCGGATTTCGTCCGCGGCCAGATCGATGCCGCGATCCGGGCCGGCGCCACGGCGCATGTCGACCCACGGGCGTTCCCGAAGGACGCACCCGGGACGCCCTACATGGCCCCCCAGGTGCTGACCGAGGTCAATCATCAGATGTCCGTGATGATCGAGGAATCCTTCGGACCCGTGGTCGGCATCATGGCGGTCTCGGGCGACGACGAGGCGGTGGAGCTGATGAACGACAGCGCCTACGGCCTCACCGCCTCGATCTGGACACGGGACGAAGGCGCGGCGGCGGAGATCGGCGCCCGGATCGAGACGGGCACCGTCTTCATGAACCGCTGCGACTATCTGGACCCCGCCCTCGCCTGGACCGGCGTCAAGGACACGGGCCGCGGCGCGACCCTGTCCCGGGTCGGCTACGAGACGCTGACCCGTCCGAAATCCTTCCACCTGCGCACGGCCTTCTGACCGGTGCCACACGATCCTTCTGGAGGAATTGACGTGCAGTTGACTGCGAACTGGAACTACCCGACCGCCGTACGCTTCGGTCCAGGCCGCATCTCGGAGCTGGCGGACGCCTGCCGTATCGCCGGAATGTCGAAGCCGCTCCTGGTCACGGACCCGGGCATCGCCGGCCTGCCGATGATCGCGGCCATGGTCGAGACCTGCCGGGCCGCGGGTCTTGCGGTCGCGGTCTATTCGGACGTCCGTCCCAACCCGGTCGAGACGAATGTCGCGAACGGCGTCGCCGCCTTCAAGGCGGGCGGCCATGATGGGGTGATCGCGGTCGGCGGCGGGTCGGCCCTGGATGTCGGCAAGCTGATCGCCTTCATGGCCGGCCAGACCCGGCCGATCTGGGACTTCGAGGATATCGGCGACTGGTGGACACGGGCCGATCCGGACGGGATCGCGCCGATCGTGGCCGTGCCGACCACCGCCGGGACCGGATCGGAAGTGGGGCGCGCCGGCGTGGTCACCAACGAGGAGACCCATACCAAGAAGGTCATCTTCCATCCGAAGATGATGCCGGCCGTCGTGATCTGCGATCCGGAGCTGACGGTCGGCCTTTCGCCCCGGCTGACCGCCGGCACGGGCATGGACGCCTTCGCCCACTGCCTGGAAGCCTATTGCGCCCCCGGCTGGCACCCGATGGCGGACGGCGTGGCCGTCGAGGGGATGCGGCTCGTGAAACAGCATCTCGCCCGCGCAGTCCATGCGGGCACCGACATCTCGGCACGCGCGGGCATGATGGCGGCAGCCGCCATGGGCGCGACCGCCTTCCAGAAAGGCCTGGGCGCGATTCATTCGCTGTCCCATCCGGTGGGCGCGCTCTACGACACCCACCACGGCATGACCAACGCCGTCTTCATGCCCTATGTGTTGGCGGCGAACCGTCCGGCGATCGAGGACCGGATCGCGCGCCTTGCCGCCTATCTGGGGCTCGCCCCCAGCTTCGATGCGTTCCAGGCCTGGGTCCTGGAACTGCGGGCCGAGATCGGCGTGCCGAACACGGTCGCCGAACTCGGCGTCGATGACGGCCGGATCGGAACGATTGCGGAAATGGCGGTTGTCGATCCGACCGCCGGCGGCAATCCTGTCCCCCTCACGAAGGAACTGGCCCGGTCGATCTTCGAGGCGGCGTTCAACGGTCGCCTCTGATCGGCAGGGAAGAGAATAAGGGAAGGACCTTGCGCAAAGCCGATCCGGGCGAGAGGCCCGGCCGGCCTTGCGTCCGGTTCGGTCCAGGCGCAGTCATGCCGGGACCGAACCGTGTGCCGTCAGCTCGGCACGCAATAGGCTGGCGAACAGTCCCGGGACATCCAGCATCGAGAAATGGCCGGCATCGGGCAGTGTCTCCAGCCGGCTCCCGGGAACGAGCGCGGCGAGGCGCTGCCCGACCGTGGGATCGACCCACCGATCCTCTTCGCCCCAAAGGATGAGTGTCGGCACGCGGATCCCCGGGTAGAGCGCCTCCAGCCGCCCCGTGTAGTCGTGGTCGTAGAGGGCGATCTGCCGGTAATAGGCGCTCTGCCCGACCTCGCCCGTCCAGGGCGCGATCAGCGCCTCTTCCATCTGCACGGACAGTGGCCGAGAGACGCCGGTCGTAAGCTGGACCGCCAGCATCGCCCGATGGATATGCCCCGGCACGCCGGCGAAAGCCTCGACATGCTCCCGGACATGCCGGGCATAGGGCGTGCCCCAGGGGTTCAGGACCACGCCGTCGGCGATGATGAGGCTGCGCGCCGGCACTGCTTCGACCAGATGCGCCCCGAGGACCGTGGCCGCACCGAAATCGTGGCCGACCAGGTGCGGCCGGTCGATGCCGAGATGGTCCACGAATTCCCGAAGGACGCGAGCGAAGGTCCGCAGGCGGACGTCCTGCTCCTCGAATTTCTCGGACGCGCCGTAGCCGGGCAGGTCGAGGTAGTGAAAGCGGAAATCCGACCTGAGGCGATCGATGACGCCACGCCAGATCACCGAGTTGGCCGGCGTGCCGTGCACCAGGACGACATCCGGCCCAGTGCCGTCCGTACCCCAGGCGATCTCGCCGGCCGACGACCGGAAACGCCCTTTCAGATGATGCTCCGTCATCCTGTGCTATCCTCCGAATTTGCGAAACATCCCTATTGGAAGGGAAGCTCCCATGCGGACGGAAGCGATGTTCCGTCAGGCGACCATGACGGATCATCAGGATGGAGATGCCGCATGACCCGGCCTCTGCCGCCGCTCGCCACCCTGCGGGCCTTCGTCGCCATCGCCGAACATGGCCGCTTCAACCGGGCGGCGGACGCGCTCGGGCTGACGGAGACGGCGGTGAGCCATCAGCTCCGCAAGCTGGTGGACCGGCTGGGAATCACGCTGATCGAGCGGCGGCGCGAAGGCGCCGTACTGACCGATGCAGGTCGGCGCTTTCATCGCCCGATCGCCGAGGCGGTCAGGTTGATCGCCGAGGCGGTGGACGATCTTTCCGGAGGGGATCCCGGAAAGGTCACGATGACCCTGCCCCACGCGCTGGCGACCCATTGGCTGGTTCCGCTCTATGGGGAGTTGCATCGCGCCCATCCCGACATCGAGCTGCAGGTCCTGCCGACATCGCGGCTGTGCGACCTCAGGCGCGAGCGGATCGACTTCGCGATCAGATACGGGAACGGCGAATGGCCGGGGCTGGAAGCCGTTCACCTGATGGAGGAGGCGTGCTTCCCCGTCGCAGCGCCGGATCATGCCCGCCTGTGGCAGGACGGCGGCTGGACCGGGGCGGCCCCTGAGGGCCGGATCATCGTCAACGGCCTTCATCCCGACGAATGGCGGCTCTGGTGCGCGTATCGTGGCCTGCCGGAGGCCATAGGCCGGCGGACGACCGAACTGGCGTCCTTCGACCTGGTGCTTCAGGCCGGCCTCGCCGGGGCCGGGCTGATCATGGGCCGACGCCCGATGATCGACGAATTCCTCCGCCGTGGCGAACTGATCGCCCCCTTCGGCACCGATGCGCCGCCGGGCGCAAGCTATTACCTTGTCTGGCCGAAGGACCGGCCACCGGCGGCGAAGGCGCGGGCGGTCATGGGCTGGCTGAAGTCCCGCGCCGCAAAGCGGCCATCCTTGTGATCACCGCGCGCGAAAGCCGTGCCAGGCGGCCCCGCCCCCGGTCCTTACGTCAGCTCTCGCCGCCTTTCGGCCCGTAGAAGACCACCCAGACCGCGAAGTCCTTTGTGAAGTCCTCGAACCGGTGCGGCATGCCGGCGGGCACGAAGATCAGATCCCCCGGCCCGAATGCGCGCCGCTCCCCGTCCCGCACGAAGGTGCCGCTGCCGGACAGGACGACATAGACCTCGTCCTGGTCGTGCGGGGTCTGGTCGTCGTGATCGGGCGGCGCGTAAAGGCCGGCATGCATGGAGCCGTTCTCCATCAGCCGCACCCATTGCCGGGCCGGTGCCGGGGGCAGCGCCCGCCGGGCGTGCTCCGCCGATATCAGCCAATCCCCTTTCGTCATCGAACCACCCCCGTGATGTCCGTTGCGGATGTCCGGACTCTAGGCCGCCGACGACAAATGCGACAGAAATACATTGTCCCGAACAACCCCGGCGCGCGTCAGCCTTCGCCGTCCCAGTAGTCGACGGCGTCGGACTTGCGCCCGAAGATCGTGAAGGTCCGCCGGCTTTTGTCGCCGCCGGGCGCAACACCGGCGAAGGCGCCGAACTTTCCGGAATCCGGGTATTCCATGATATCCGGCGCGTTCATCGTGCTGACGCACAGATAGGTCAGGTCGGCGGAGGAGCTGTTCACGATCTGATGCGCCGTTTCGGGCCCGCCGGGCGGGCAGATCACGACGTCGCCCCTGCGGATCGGATAGACGCCGTCACCGTAGCGCAGCGTGCCTTCGCCCTCCAGGATGATGAACATCTCTTCGTTGGCATGATGGCTGTGGAAGGGCCAGGCGCGCTTGCCGGGCGGGACCACGGTGACCCGGCAACCGAGGAGCCTTGCCCCGAGCGGCCCTGAGATGGAGCCGAGGCGGGCCTCGAACCCTTCCCCGTGCTTCTGTTCGGTCAGCTCGACATCCGCGATGTTGAGCAGCGGCCCGCCTCTCTGATCTCCCTTTTCCGTCATCTTGAGCCCCCTTACCTCCGGCCTCCCGCGATCCTTTCCGCGGGGTGCCCCCATGTTCCCGATCGGCCACCATGATCGTTCAAGACGTCCGGCGGCGACACACGCATGATCATCCCGAATCGCTGCCGGATGGGAGGGGAAAGATGCGGAAATTGGTGGAGAATGGGGTCGGCCGGGTCGTCCTGGTTACCGGAGCGACGTCTGGGATCGGCCGGGCGACGGCTCTCGCCTTCGCGCGGGCCGGCGCGGCCGTGGTCCTGGCTGGCCGCGACCGGCAGCGCGGCGAGGCCGTTGCCGAGGAATGCCGCCGGCTGGGCGCCGGCGCGACCTTCATCGAAGCCGACCTGGCCGAAAGCGGGACGGCGGCGGCCCTGGTCGCAGAAGTCGAAAGGCTGTACGGCCGGCTGGACGTCGCCTTCAACAACGCCGGATACCGCGAGCCGAACGCGCTTCTGGCCGACCAGCCGGACGCCGCCTACGAGGCCGTAATGTCGATCAATGCCCGGGCGGTATTCGAAGGCATGCGCGCCCAGATCAGGCTCATGCTGAAGCAGGGCGGCGGCGTGATCGTCAACAACGCCTCGGTCAGCGCCATCCGGAACGCCAGCACCGGCTACGCGCTCTACTGCGCCTCCAAGGCCGCGGTCATTTCGATGACCCGATCGGCGGCGCTGGAATATGCGCGAAGAGGCATCCGCATCAATGCCGTCTCGCCCGGACGGGTGGCCACGCCCATGGTGCACGCGAAGGACATTCCGGCACTGACGGCCGCGCTTCCCCTGGGCAGGATGGGCACGCCCGAGGAGGTCGCCGAGGCAGTCGTCTGGCTCGCCTCGGACTCCGCCTCCTTCGTCGTCGGGCACAATCTCTGCGTGAACGGCGGCTATCTCGCCTCCTGAAGCCTCCTGCTCCCCGCGCGTCGGCTAGGCGACGATCTTTGCCGCATCCACGGGCTCGTCGGCATCGACATAGATCTTGCGGCTCGGAAGGGCGAAGGCGGTCCCGGCTTCCTCGACGAGCTCCTTGATGCGGCACGCCAGCCGCTCCTTGATCTCGAGCCATTCGCCCCAGTTGATCGTCCGGGTGAAGCAGTAGATCATCAGGTCGATCGAGTGGTCGCTGAACTTGTCGATGCGCACGAAGGTCGCCACTTCCTCCGGCGACGCGAAATCCGGACATTCGTGGATGTAGCGCTCGATCCCGTCCCGGACGCGCCGCAGTTGGTCCACGGTCGTGCGGTATTCCAGCCGGACGGTCCAGTATATGCGCCGATGGGTCATGGCCGAGAAGTTCGTGACGGCCGTGTCCGAAAGCTGCGCATTCGGTACGTAGACGGGCGCCTTGTCGAAGCGGCGCACGACGGTCGACCGGAAACCGATCGTCTCGACCGTGCCCTCGACCACCCCGTCGACCAGGATCCAGTCGCCCACGCGGAATCGCTTTTCCGCAAGGATCAGGAAGCCGGAGATCAGATTCTTGAACAGGTCCTGGGCGCCGAGCGCGACCGCAACACCGAACAGGCCGGCACCGGCCAGGATGGGGCCGACCTTGATGCCCCATATTTCGAGCACTGTCGCAGCCCCGATCGCGGCGACGGCGGCGCGCATGATCTTCGCGATCCAGTCGACCATCGACGAGTTGAAGACCCGTTCCACGACCTTGAGGCTGTGGGCAATGGGCCCCGCCGCGTTGAAAAGCGCCCAGAACAGCGTGAAGACGACCAGCGATCGAAGCACCTTGTCGGCGAATGCGGAAGCATCCGCGTCCAGCCCCAGGTAACGGACGGCGAAGAACAGGCCGATCACGATGGGAGCGAATCGGATCGGCGCTTCGAGCGTCCCGATAATCTTGTCGTCTAGCGTGCTTCTGGTCCGGGCGGCCCGGTTCCTGAGCGTCCTGATGATGGCGACCGTGAAAAGCTGCCGGAAGACAAGCGCGGCTAGCAGAATGCCAAGCGCCACCAGGACGCGGCCGAAATCCGTCTGGAAGACGCCCGAGTTCCAGACGTCGCGGATGAACCCGATAAAGTCGTTCACGGTTTCCGATCCCCCTACATGCGGGACGGCCACGGCCATCCCGTACCTCATCACCTCCCCATCGACCAGAGATGCATAGCCGCTGCAGGCCCGGTTTGGCCAGCCGAACGGCCGCATTTAGGGAAACACTGCGGGATCCGGCCGGATCAATCGCCAACCGCCAGGAGATCGATCATGAGGGGCAACAGCTGCGTCGCCACGTATGAGTCCGCGTCGTTCCGCCGGCGGATCGCACCGTCGAGAACGAGACGCGCGAAACCGAGAACAAGGGCCCAGCAGGCGATGGTCGGCGCCATCGCGGGATCGTCGGCGGCGATCTGCAGTGCATCGGCGCCTCGCACGACCCGATCGAGGTCCTTGGCCCGCTCGATCCTGCGCAACGACATAGGCATGGGGCGGCATGCCGACGGCGTCACGGAACGCCCGGGCGAAGTGAAACCGGCTGAGCGCAGCGACAGCCGACGGGTCGTCGAGCGCGAGGTCCCGGTCCAGACGCGCCTCGATATAGTCGATCGCTCGCCTCACGCGCGGCTCGAAGGCCGGCATGGCCCCCTTCGGCTTGCCCGAGGCATGAGCGATCTGCGCCGTCAGCGCGACCGCGAGAGCGTTCCGGTAGAGCTGCGGCGCTTCGCTCCAGGCCGCGTGGCGGCTCACCGCAAGCTGCGCGGTCAGCGGATCCAGCGTCCGCGATTGCGGCGCCAGGCCGTCCCCGACATTCCGGCCTCCGCGAGAAGGTCGTCCTCGATCTCCACGTTGAGGAAGTCGCTGGGCTCGTCCCACCGGCACCAGCCCTCTATTCCCGCCGGGAAGATCCATCCATGCCCCGGCATGAGCGGCAGCGCTCGTCTCCTGTCGCCGCTATAGGCGGCGTAGTGGGTTCGAAGCGGCGCGAGAACGACGCCTACGATCTCGCGATCGAACCGGAAACGGCCTTCGCCCGGCAGGCTGCGCATGAAGGTGGAACCGCCTCTCGGCCATCGGAACGATCCGGGATCGAGTGCATCCCTGGCATGTTCCAGACCGACCAGCATGGCGCCAGGATGCTGCAAGGCAGGACGGATGCCAATAACCTACCGGGACGGCATGACCTGTCGGGCGGGCCGGCCGCAAGGCGCAGAACCGCAAGCGACGCACGTGCCGCGGGGTGATCTCCCGACCTGTACATGCAGTCCGCAGGGCTTTCTTCAATTACTCATAATTGGAAACGTAAGCTATCCGCTCTCTTTTCCGCACCAGTCTGTAATAGGCATGACAGGCGAAATACTTCAAGGAAGGCAATGTTCCCAGATTCTCGCAACGCTTATACACGCCCCAGACATCGGCAATCTTCTTCAACTTCCCGGAGGACAACGAGCCTTTGCTTCTGTGGTATATTACATGAACGCCCGGATAAGCGGCGATCCTGTCGGTGCGACGTGCCAGCTTGAGCCACAAGGCCCAGTCTTGTCCTCGTCTCAGGTGCGGCATGTACTCGATGCCGATCGCGCCGCGATCGAAAACGACGGATGAGCAGCCTACGGGGCATCCCTTCAAAAGATCCCTATAGGTGAGAGAGCCGGGCGGGGTGAAGACCAGCCTCCTGCCCTCTTGCCCGGGCGGAACGATGAAATAGGCCCCGTAACTGAAGTGGACGTCGTTTTCCGCCATGAACCGGATCTGCGTTTCGAGCTTCTCCGGCAGCCATTCGTCGTCGGCGTCGATGAAGGCAATGAACCGGCCGCGGGCTTCCTTGAGGGCCTGGTTCCGGGCAACCGCCGCACCTCCGTTGCGCGCCGTCCTCAAAACGCGGATACGGGGATCCGATCGGGCGAAATCCGCCAGCAGCGCCGCCGTTCCGTCCGTGGAACCGTCATCGACGACAATATGCTCCCAATTCGAAAACGTCTGGCGCTGAACGGATTCCAGGCATCGCCTGATAGTTTTTTCGCAATTAAACGCAGCGGTAACCACCGAAACGCAGGGGTGTTCATCTTTGAAGGTCATTTATGTCTTGAGAGTGTGGTTTGCGCCGCGCGGTATCTCTTCATGTCCGGTCTTCTAGCCAGGCAAGAAACTTACATTAGGGGTGGTCATATCTTTGCCGCAACGAGCTTGTCGGTTCGGGGAGTTGGCGAGACCCATTCGCCTCTGACCGACACCCGAAGCTGACGGCAGGCAGGATGCCGGCATCGATCCCAGCCGTCCGCGCGGACCGCGCCCTCCACGTCACGGGCGGATCTTCAGGAGACGCCGCCGGCAGCCCCAGGCGTGCCGGAAAATCTTCATGGCGGCGATCGGATAGGGTCCGGACCATTGTTCCCAGTCATGGATCTGAAACTCCTTCTCCGTGACGGCCATCTCCTCGGCCGGCACCGATGAGCGCTTCGGCGCCAGTTCAAGAAATGAGAGGGAGGAGGATTCCGTGGTGCGATAGATCCGAACGTCGCCGCGCCGGGCTAGGTATTCGACGATGCGACGATCGAGTTCACGGCTATGGAACCGCTCGTTGTACTGTCCGTCGGGCACCGACTTCAGAAGATCGGCAGCATGACGCCCAACGTCGTAGACATAGCGTCTGGGTGACTCGTAGAAGTCGATGCCGACGATGGTGATCGTCTTCGCCCCGAGCCCATGGGCATTGATGAGGGCGTAGACACCCGTCGTGGGCGTCTTCCCGTATTTGCGGATCAGCCCCTCGACGAACGCCCTTGTCTCCTCATCGCGATAGGTGAGCGGGACATAGGGGACCGGAAGTTTGCGTCGGGCGCGCGCGATCACATGGCGCTGGTGACAACTCCAGCTCCTGACCTCATAGGCCCCGTTCTCCATCACCCGTCGCAACGTTTGGGCATAGAAAGGGAATATCCAACGATCGCCGCCGAGCTGGAGCAGGTCGACGCGCCGGCCCAGGTAGTATTTGGGCTCGAAGAAGAAGTTGGTCACCCGGATGATCGTGTCGCCGAGGTCGATGCGCGACAGATCCGTCTGCGCCAGGGACGGACCGTTTCCGGCCACAATGAATCGATCGCCGGAAGAAAACGGTGCGCGCTCGGGCGATCGGGCCGGCCCGGGCTCAGCCATCGGCAAGCAGGCGATCGGCAATCGCTCGCAGGACTCCCTGTCCCCCGGCCTGAGGCACGATCCAGTCGGCCAGCGGTAGGACATCGGGATGCGCATCCGACGGACAGGCGGCGACGCCCGCGCGCTCCAGCGGCCCCGCATCGTTGATGTCGTTGCCGACATAAAGCATCTCGCTCCAGTCGAGGCCGGCATCGGCCAGCCAGGTCCGGAGCGCGTCCACCTTGTTCTCGATGCCGTGAAGACACTCGACCTGCAGCTTTTCGGCCCGGCGCGCCACCACCGGATTCCTCTCCTTGGACAGGATCAGGAGACGATAGCGCTGCGATCTCCGAAGCCGCTCGATGCCCATCCCGTCCCGGCGCGAGACGATGACGCTTTCGACGCCGTTCTGGTCGACGATGACGGTGTCGTTGGTATGGACGCCGTCGAAGTCCATCACGACCGCCTTGACCTTCCGCAGCTTGCCGACAAGGGCTTCGCCATCGCCGAAACCGCGGCCGGCCTGGCGGGCTATGAGGTCACAGAGCTGAAGGTCCGCGACGCTGTCGATCTCGACCGGCGGATGGTCCACGGGAAACAGCGCGACCGGGCCGCAGAACCGGCGCCCGACCCGTTCGAAGTCCTCGACGCGCACGCAGTAAACGGCTCCGCTTTCCCGAAATGCAGGGGGCAGGTCCTGCCGTCGCTGGCGCTGCTTCGTCTCGTCGTGATTGATGCCGACGCCCCTGCCGTCGGCATCGAAGGTCCAGAGGAAGGAATGGTCTTCCACCACCGACAGCGCGCAGGCCGCGTCCTGTTCCGCCATGACTCGCAGACAGCCGTCGATATCGGCACCCGTCGTGAACGGGGAGGTGCATTGCAGCAGGACCAGCCGCGAGACGTCAGGCATTTGTTCACGAATGATCCGAAGCGCGTGCAGCCAGCCGCTTTCGGAGGTGGCGGCATCATCCGCCAGATCCGCCGGCCTATGAATGATGCGCGCACCGAACCGGGCGGCTTCCTGTGCGATGGCTGCATCGTCGGTGGAAACATAGACCGCCTCCACCGACCGTGCGGCGCGGGCGGCAAGCACGGATCGGGCGACGAGCGACAGCCCGCCAACCTGCTTCAGATTCTTGCCCGGAATACCCTTGGAGCCCCCGCGGGCAAGCAGGATGGCAACCGCTCGTCCCTGATTCATGAATTCAGCCGTTCTATGCCCGCCTCGCCCGCCATCCGCCTTGTCGGAGATTCCGGCGGGCCCGCTTCCGTCAGGATCTAAAACGCGGTTCCCCCGGGATCTATTCGGCGGCAGTGGCAACGCCGCGGTTGGCGGGGTTCCATTTGAGCTTGTCGCGCTGCACCTGCTCGACGGGAAGGATGTCCTCGCTCTTGTAATCGAGCGCCAAGTCGACATGCTTCAGATCGCGGCACAGCCGGCGCAGACCGTCCGGCTCCAGGCTGGCGGCATGGTCGGTCCCCTTCCAGGTGCGGTCGAGGGTGAAGTGCCGCTCGATATGGGTGAAGCGCCCGTGGCCGGCGCGCTCATGCATGCGGCCGACGGCCAGCGCCGCCACGTCGGCGGCGATCCCGAGGTGATGGCCCGAAAACCCGATGCCCTTGACCTCGGACCCGAATTCTTCCATCAGCCGGCCGATCTCCAGCAGGCAGATGTCCTCGAAAGCCACCGGATAGCCCGACGTGCACGCATAGACGACCAGGTCCTTGGCCCGTCCGCGCTCTTTATAGAAGTTGATGATCTTCCTGACCTCTTCCCGGGTGCTCATCCCGGTCGAGACATGGATCTCACCCGCATAATGCTCGCAGAGATAGGCCTGCAGTTCGAAATGCTGGTTCGTGGCCGACGGGATCTTCAGCATCGGCGGATTGAGCGCCGCCATCTCCTTCGCGGCCGTCAGGTCCCAGACCGAGGTCGAATACTGAATGCCGTTGGCCTCGCACTCGCGAATCAGCTCCTTGTGCTGATCCACGTCGAACTCGAGGAATTCCCGGTGCTCACCATAGGTCGCGCCGTAGGAATTGGCGGGAACCGGATGGGGCCGGTTGTACTCCTCGGGCGTCAGCAGCTCCTTGTTGGTGCGCTTCTGAAACTTGGCCACGTCCGCCTTGCAGACCCGCGCCGCAACCTGGATCAGCTCTTTGGCGATGTTCAGGTCGCCCTTGTGGTTGCAGCCGATTTCGGCGATGACGGTAACCGACCTTTTTTGCGCAGCCATGAAACCTCTCAGAGGACACCGATAAACGCACGCAACCGCGACCGGCGGATTGCAAACGCTGGGTTGTAAACGATTGTAAAATGGCCGGAATGGCCTTGGGATGTTGGAATTCTGCGTAACCGACCAGATGGGAAAATGCAAGACATACGCAGGCATTCGACAGCAGTGGCCATCGACAGCCGAAAAGATAGATACTCCCCTCCACCCTCGCAGTTGTGTTTCTGCTTACCCGATGATGCCGGGCAAGACAAGATCCCCGCTTGTCTTTTCGGCACCGCAACCGGCCTGGGTCGACGGACGCGGAGGCGTCTCGCCCCTGACGGCCGATCTCCGGCGAACATCCGGGAAGGCCGACCGGTTTCGGTCTTGCGGACTGCCCCATTGCAACCAGCAGACATGAGGGCGCCAACGGCGCCCGCTCTCGTCTCCGCCACGGGAGCGTAGCACGTAGCGTGAACCTCTATGGCTTCGACGGCTACGCGTCGGGTGCGCTCCGACTCGATGCCGCCATGGAGTTGCTCGCCGCCGCACCGCATGACCATGCCGAGGAGCAGGCATGGTTAAGGGCCCATGCGGCCGAGATCGATGACATCACGCGGGAACTGGTCATTGGGCCGAGAACACTTGGGGCCTGGGCTGCAGCGTTCGCCAATCGATCGGGTGTGAGGACCGCGGGGCCGAAAGCAGATCGGGCTTGATCTGCCGATGGTTCCCCCGCGATCGGCGATCGCATCGCCACGACCGGCCGCCCCGTCAGAGCGCCCCCAAGGCGCGGAGCAGCCGTTTGGCCGGCTCCTGCAACAGGGGCGGCGTAAGCCCATGGGCAAGCTTCAGGAAGGCACGTTTTGCCGGCCCGTGCTTCGCGGCCAGGAGCCCGGCATAGGTGCTGGGTATCCGCAACCTGGTCATGGCCGCCTCGAACTCCAGGATCGATCGGAAATATTGCGACTGACGCGCCGCAACCGAAGGCCGCTCCCCAGACGCGAGCAGCTGACAGGCGCGGTTCACGATCGCGACATTGGCCGGGTGTTCGGCGCCGAAGAAGTAGGAGTCCCGCCACCGGTCCGACGGCGTGCCGATATCGTCGTCGGCAATCTGGTTGAAGGTGCGCAACAGGCCGCTATGAGCGAACACCTGGTTGCCATAGCGTTCATGAACGCCGAGGTCGAGAACCAGTGCCACGCGCACCCCGGCGCCGATCGCTTCGAGACAGGCGGTCGAAGAGATCGTGAGCAGCAGGTCCGCGCTCTCCAGCAGCTTCGGGATCGGCTCGTAGTCGATCCGGAAATTCGGCGGCCGCGGCACGCGGCGCAGCAGATCCTCGGGATGGTGCCGCATCCTGTGGAAGGTGTCTTCCCCCGGGCGATGCCGCGGCTTGAGGATCACCTCCCGTTCCGGATGGGCCTGCGCATAGGCGATCAGCCGCTCGTAGACATAGCGCCGCTCGGCTGGATCCTCCGGCACCGTAGGCTGATCGGCGAACAGAACGCGCCGAATGGGGCCGGACTTTTCCGGCGCGGGCACCGGCGGCAGGAACGGCAGGCCGGCGAGCAGCAGATTGTCTTTCGGCAGCCCCAGGCTGTCTGCCACGATCCGGAACCGTTCCAGATCCTCGACCGAGTTGACCACGACGATGTCGGAGGCGGAGCGATCGAGATAGCCCGCGATCAGCTTCTCGATGATGATGCCGACCCAGCCGGAGACGATCACCGGCATGCGCGGCGCCTCCGATTGGGCGAGATCCATCACCAGGCGCTTCGTGTTCGGCCCCGACAGCGCGCTCACGACGACGTCGCTCGCCAGGCCGGCCTCGATCGCCTGTTCCCAGGTGACCCGCTCGACCTTAGTCACACCGGCCGCCCTCAGCTGGCTTTCCGACAGGGCGTTCCTGATGTCCGGAACGAGAATGCGGCAAGCGAAACCTGCGCTGCGGAACGCGTCCAGAATGCCGGCGCACCATTTGATCTGGGAATCGAAGGCGGCGACGAAAATTGCATCAGGCACCGGAAGCAGCCCCTCGCCTCGGTTCGGCCTCGATCGGCGCGGTCATTTCCGTTTCCCCGTCCACTTCTGGTACTCCGGAAAGACCTCCTGGACGGTGCCCATGGCCCTGACCTCTCCCTGGTCCAGCCAGATCAGCTTCTCGGTCCATTCCGAAAGGACGCGCTGGGAATGGCTGGCCAGGATCAGAATGGACGACTGCCCGATCAATTCGGCCTGCAGGGTATTGGCAGTCTCGTTCACGGATGCGTCGGCGGCGTTGATCCATTCGTCCATGATCAGAATGTCCGCGCGCACGAGGCGCATCAGGCTCATCACCAGGCGGGAGCGCATGCCGGCGGAATAGGTCTCGACCGGCAGCTCGAAATACCCGCCGAGCCCGCTCAACGCCTTGACCTCCTCGACATATTTGGGGATCGAGCGTTGCGGCCGCCCCATGTACAGGCACTTGAGTTCCGCATTCCGACGGCCGCTGAGATTGGGCCTTATCCCCGCGCCGAGGCGGAACTGCGGGCTGACCTTTCCCTCTATCGTGACCGTGCCGGACTGGGCAGCCAGGGCGCCAGCGCACAGCTTGAGCAAGGTGGACTTGCCGGAGCCGTTCACGCCGACGAGCCCCACCCGATCGCCATCCTTGAGAGAGAGCGTCAGGTTCTTCAGGGCCGCGATTTCGAGATAGCGCCGTCCCACGATGATCTGGGCGCCCACGGCGTCGCGTTCGGTGCTTTTCCCTATGCCGCCCCTCTTGCGGAGGAAATAGCTGACCGAGGCGTCCTGGATGTCGATGCGGGCCATGGGTTACCTGACGTTCCTGACGAAACCTTCGGATTGCCGAAAGGCGATGATCCCGATCACGCACAGGACCAGGGAGATGATGGCGGCAACGACCCAGCTCTCACCAACGAATGGCTGAATGCCGAAGACCTGCCGCGACAGATCGAGGTAGTAGGCGGCCGGATTGTACTGGACCAGCAGCTGGCGCGCCCCGGTGGCGCCATCGGCCACGCCCCAGAAGACGGGCGACGCGAAGAACATGAACCGGGTCCCCACCTTGATCAGTGCCGTCAGGTCGGGGAAGAAGACCGTAAGAAGATTGATCAGGTATGAGACCGAAAGCGAGGTCACCACGGCCAGGAGCAGGAACGGCGCAAACAGAAAGATGTTAGGCCCGAAATTCTCCGGTATCAGAATAAGCGTAAAAAGCACCAGCGGCACGAGATTCAGGAAATAGACGAACAGCCTGTCGACAAGCAGCTTCCCGAACAGTTCGGCCAGGGACAGGTTGTTGTGTATCGCGAACTCGAGGCGTTTCTGGATGATGTCGGTGCTGCCGCTGATCGACTCGGCGATGAAGTTCCAGAAGACGTAGCCCGAGAGCACGTAGAGAAAGAACCCCGCGAGCGGCATCGTGTCCGAATGGCGGAACACGAGGGCAAGCATCGCGGTGAAGATCAGCGTGGAGATCGGCACCCACAGAAGCCCGAGATGGGTACCCTGATTATCCGATTTGACTTCGAGATAGCTGATGCGGGCGAACCGCACGCAGCCGGACAGATACGGCCTTACGGTCTGCCAGAGCTTCATGTTGCGATTACCAAGGGTCGAGGAATGACAGAAGAGGCTCGCCACGACAGCACGGGCCGAGATCCGGCTAGGGCATACATTGCCTCGATGCCGACCGCAACAGCCTTGGTAACGCAGAAATGCGCCCGGTCCGGAGCAGGCTATGACGGCATCGGAAGCCGTTTCGCGCGGGGGATTGAGCGCCCGAGGAAAGGTTTCGGATTGAGGCCCCCTCAGTCCTGCCGGTTGACGTTTTCACCTTCCCGCGACACGGCGCCGAGATCGGCCTGCACCATTTCGGCCACCAGCTCCCTGAACGACGTCCTGTGTGACCACCCCAGCCTTTCGCGCGCCCTGCTCGGATCACCCTCCAGAAGATCGACCTCTGTCGGACGGAAATAGCGCGGATCGATCCGGACCAGAACGGCGCCGGTACGGGTATCGACCCCCTGCTCGTCCACGCCCTTGCCGCGCCATTCGATCGTACGGCCGGTTTCGGCAAAGGCCAGCTCCACGAACTCCCGCACCGAATGGCTTTCGCCCGTCGCCAGCACGTAGTCGTCCGGCGCCGGCTGCTGCAGCATCAGCCACATGCCTTCGACATAGTCCCGGGCGTGCCCCCAGTCGCGCCGGGCGTCGAGATTGCCGAGCCAGAGGCAATCCTGCAGGCCGGCCTCGATCGCCGCCACCGCGCGGGTGATCTTGCGACTCACGAAGGTCTCGCCGCGGATCGGGCTTTCATGATTGAACAGGATCCCGTTCGACGCATGCAGGCCATAGGCCTCGCGGTAGTTCACGGTGATCCAGTAGGCGTAGAGCTTCGCCGCCGCGTAAGGGCTGCGCGGATAGAAGGGTGTCGTCTCCCGCTGGGGCGTCTCGTGGGCCATGCCGTAGAGTTCGGAGGTCGAGGCCTGGTAGAATCGGACCTTTCCCTCCATGCGCAGGATTCGCACGGCCTCGAGCAGGCGCAGCGTCCCCAGGGCATCGGCATTCGCCGTATATTCCGGCGTCTCGAAGCTGACCTGTACGTGGCTTTGCGCCGCCAGATTATAGATCTCGTCGGGCTGGATCTCCTGGATGAGGCGGATGAGGTTCGTCGCGTCGGTCAGATCGCCGTAATGCATCAGGAACCGCGGATCGCCCTGGTGGGGATCGGTGTAGAGATGATCGACCCGGGCGGTGTTGAACGAGGACGACCGCCGCTTGATGCCGTGCACGCGATAGCCCTTCGCCAACAGGAATTCGGACAGATAGGCGCCGTCCTGCCCCGTGACCCCGGTGATGAGCGCAACTTTCTCAGCCAACCCACACCTCCTCGGGCACCAGGGCCTCTTCAGCCGCGCAGGGCGTCGACATTGTCCAGGAACCAGTCATAATAGAGACGCAAGCCCCTCTCGAGCGGGGTGAGCGCCGTCCAGCCCAACGCCGTGAGGGCCGACACGTCCAGGACTTTCCGCGGCGTGCCGTCGGGCCGTGAGCGGTCGTAGACGATGTCGCCCGTAAAGCCGACGATGCGGGCCACCATCGCGGCGAATTCCGAGATGGGCAGATCCCGGCCGGTGCCGACATTGACGTGCTGCTCGCCGGAATAGCGCCTCATCAGGAAGACGCAGGCATCGGCCAGATCATCGACGTAGAGGAATTCCCGGAGCGGCGCCCCCGTGCCCCACACCGTCACCGTCCTGGCTCCGGACAGCCGGGCCTCGTGGAACCGGCGCAGCAGGGCGGCCGGAACGTGGCCGTGTTCGGGATGGAAATTGTCGCCCGGCCCGAAGAGGTTGGTCGGCATCGCCGAGATGAAGTCGCAGCCAAACTGGCGCCGATAGGCCTGGCACAACTTGATGCCAGCGATCTTGGCGATGGCGTACCACTCGTTCGTCGGTTCCAGCGGCCCGGTCAGCAGGGCCTCCGGCCGGATGGGCTGGTCGGCCTCGCGCGGGTAGATGCACGAAGAGCCAAGGAAGAGAAGCTTCTCCACGCCGGTCTCATGGGCAGCGTGGATGATGTTCGTCTCGATGGCCAGATTGTCGTAGATGAATTCGGCGGGGAAACTGTTGTTGGCATGGATGCCTCCGACACGCGCGGCGGCAAGGAAGACGGCCTGCGGCCTCGCTGCACGCATCCACGCCTCGACCTCCGACTGCCGGCGCAGATCGACCTCGTCGCGCCCGGCCGTCAGGATTTCGCAAGGCTCGCTGCGCAGGCGCCGGACCAGCGCCTGGCCGACCATCCCCTTGTGTCCGGCAACCCATACCCGCTTGCCGTCGAGGTCAAACATTCCCGTCATCCCAGTCGTTGTCGATCACGCCGGCCTTGGCGACGATCCCGCCCGATGCGACCGATCCGGCGTCGCCGACGGCAAGGTGCCGTCCGAGGGCGCCCGTCCCCGTAACGATCATCCGGCCCGACAACTCCGTCCGCGCCCCGCAACATTCCGGAGAAAGTGACGCGCCGGGCGCGACTGTGATCCGTCGGGCCGCTTCAAGGGGGACCAATGCCCGATCACCCGCACGGCTCGGGGATCGCCCCGGGCGGGCCAAGCTGCAGGAACAGCCGGGCGGTAAGCCGGCACGGAACGGACCGGCCGAGGCAGGATTCCAGGGCGCCCAGCGTTGTGTCGCGGAAGGTCGCCCGCACGATCGCACCGTCATCGGCCTGCCAGAGAACGGTCTCGGCCCGCTGATAGCCGCGGGCGCCCGTGGGCGGGACGGCGCAGACCCGCGAAGGCGGCCCGTAGGCTGCCTCCAGCTCGTCCAGCACCGACCGGAAGACACCGGCGACGGCGCCATGATGCGGTCGTTCCAGATGGATGCGCTTCAGCCCGCCCCTCTCCCGGTCCATTTGGAAATAGACTTTGAAGGCATATCCGCCGACCTGCTCATCGTTGAGCACCAGGTCCACATAGCTGTCGCCGAACCGGATCGGCGCGTCCAGCACCGTCGCCCGGTCGCCGAACGTCCGGACGAGGGTTTGGGAACTCGCCCCCCAGCGCGCCTGCTCCAGAAGGTCCTGCACCCCTGCCCCCGCGGGCTGCAACGCAAAAGCCGCGAACGCGAGGACGGTCGCGCCGATAAGCCGTCCCGGGGTACGGCTGGCCGGATCCCCTGTCGCCGCTTTCCGATGTCGTTCAGCCATGTTCGTCGGGGCCCCTCCCGGTGCCGCGTGCCGCTTTCGGGCTTGATCGGGCCCGCAGAAAAGAAACACGGCCATGGGTTCGTCGGCTCCCGACTGGCATCTCGGAATCGTGACCAAATCGAAGCAATATGTCGCGGATCAGGTAATTCCATTATAATGCGCAGGAAGCATGGGGACACCGGAACTGCGGGCGGGGCAGCTGCTTCGGAATGCCGTTTCCACGCGATCAGGGCCGGGAAATGGAAAAGGAAGGTGCGCCACTCGAACTGAGGCTTCTGGGCGAGCTGGAAGTCCTGCGGGCAGACGTGCGGGTCGAATTGCCTCCGTCGAGGAAGACGCGCGCGCTCCTGGCCTATCTCGCGGCCACCGGCCGGCCGCATCGCCGGGAACGGCTCTGCACCATCTTCTGGGAAATCCCGGATGATCCGCGCGGATCCCTGCGCTGGAGCCTGAGCCGCCTGCGCGCGATCGTCGATGACAGTGACGCGCCGCGGATTATCGCCGATCGCGACACGGTCGCCTTCGACATTACCCGTTGCCGGGTCGATGTCCTGGCCGTTCGCGCCCTCGACGCCAAGCGCCTGGACCGGATCTCCACCCCCCTTCTGACCGAGGCGGCCGACCGCTTTCGGGGCGAATTCCTGGAGGATCTCGACCTGCCCCGGAGCCACGATTTCCAGTCCTGGTGCGCCGCCGAGCGGGAGGATCTGCGACGTCTCAATGCCCGCATCCTTGCCGAATTGCGGCGGCGCCACGACGCGGATCCGGAGACGGCGCTCACCTATGCACGGCGGCTCGTGCACGCGGATCCGTTCAACGAGGACGCCCGGGCGGATTTCCTGCGTCTCCTGATGAGGACCGGGCGCCGTCAGGAGGCGGAAAGCCAGTTCGAGTCCGCCGAACGACTGTTCCGTGAGCTTGGAGAGGACAGCGCCGACCGCCTGAGACGGCTCTGGCGGTCCGAAAGGGTGGCGGCCGGAACGCGTGCTGCGGGCCTGCCGCCCGGCCCGGGCACAGAACCCGCGCCGTCGCCGGCGCCCTCACCCCTGCCCTTCATCGGTCGCGCCGAGGCGATCCGCGAGTTGATCGATGTCGTGGACCAGGCGATCGGCACCTTGAGGCCCCATCTCGCGACCGTGCTGGGCGAACCCGGCATCGGCAAGTCCCGTCTCGTCGCCGAATTGGCCGGCCAGGCACGGGGCCGGGGCGTTCGGGTGCTGGCCGGCCGTTCTTACGACACCCGCCTCGGCGCGGCCTACGCCCCCTGGATCGAGGCGCTGGGCGAACTGCCCGAGGTGGAAGCGGCCGCCGACGCCGACCGGGGCCGGCAACGGCTGTTCGCCGCCATCGCGTCGAAGGTTTCGGAGAACGGCAGGACGCCGCTGCTGCTGATCTTCGACGACATCCAGTGGATGGACGGCGCTTCCGGCGACCTGCTCCAATTCGTTCTGCGCAGCCTTCACGGCATGGCGGTCGCCGTCATTCTCGCTGCGCGGGAGGGCGAGCTGCCGGACAACCCGGCGGTCACCGCGATGCTTCGGAGCCTGCGGCGCGACCATCCGCTTCGGGAGATCCGGCTTGCGCCTCTCGAGGCGAAGGACATCGAGCTTCTGGTCAGAACCACCGGATGCGAGGCCGACATCCCCCGGATCGTCTCCCTCAGCGGCGGCAATCCTCTCTATGCGCTCGAACTGTCCCGCAGCCTTGCCGAACAGCCGGAGATCCTGCCCCACTCGCTGAAGGAGCTGGTGCGGGACAGGCTGGAGCGGCTGCCCGCCGACGCCGCCGAGATCCTTCGGTGGGCGAGCGTGCTGGGACCGGGCCTCGATCCCGGGTTGATCGAGCCGCTGTGCGCGCTCGGTCCCGACCAGTTCGTCAGGGCGCTGGAGAGCCTGGAACGCCACGGCATGCTCTACCCCGAACGCGGCGGCGGATACGCCTTCAGTCACGGGCTGGTGCATCAGGCGGTCTATACGGGTCTGTCGGAACCCCGCCGCCGCCTGATGCACCTCAAGATCGCGCGGCTCATGCGGGCCAAGGGCACCGATCCCCTGCTCGTCGCCCATCACGCCACCGCCGGCGGCGATACGGAGATGGCGGTCATGGCCTGCATCGAAGCCGGGCGACAGGCCCTCCGGCTCTTCGCCCACGACCATGCCCTGCTTCTCGCCCGACGCGGCCGTCACTACGCGGACGACCTTCCGGAGCCGACGCGTTGCGAACGCCTCATCGACCTCGCGGGAATCGAACTCGGCGCCAGTCCCTTGGACGACGCCGGCGACATTTCCGCCCGGCTCGAGCAGCTTGTCGAAACCGCGCTCGACCATGGGCGCGCCGAATGCGCCTGGCGCTGCTACAAGATGCTGGCCGACATCCGCTGGGCGAAGGGCGCGTGGTCGGACGCCCGACGCGACACGCTGCATTCCGAGCTGGTGAGCCGGGTCGCAGGCGACGGGGAGCGCGTCGTCGCGCTGGCGGAAGCCGCACGCTGCCTCGCCATGCTGGAGCGCGACCTCGACACGGCCGGCGCCCTCGTCATCGAAGCGGAGCAGCTGGCACGGCGCAACGGCGCGACGTCGACCGCGATCGCGGATGCGGCCGGCCTGCTGGCCGCCTATCGCGGACAGGTCGACGAAGCCCGGCAGCAGTTCCGGCTGGCGCGTCTTCTGGCCCGCCAGCAGGGCGACCGGTTGAGCGAGTTCCTGGCGCTCGAGCATCTCGCCACCCTGGAGATCGAGCAGGAGAACTGGACTGCCGCCTGCGCGCTTTCTGCCGAACTCATGGCCCTGGCTGCTAGAATCCGTCCGGGCAGCGAGCAGCCCTTCGCCGAGGCGCTGCACGCCATCTGCTGCGAAGCAAGATCCCAGTCCGGCGACCTCGCCGCATTCGACCGCGCGATGAACGCCCTGCGCAGCGCGGACTCCAAGCACCGTATCACCTTCGCCGCCGTGATCGCGGCCCAGGTCCTCCTGGACCGAGGCCTGATCGCTCCTGCCCGCCGCCTGGCCGAAGAGGCCCTGGAGGCATCCACCGCCCTCAACCGCCGGAGCGGCCAGGCCTGGGCCCTCGCGATGCTGGTGGAGGTGGCCTACCGGACCGGCGAGGACAAACGCCCGTGGCAGGACCGGCTCCGCCTGCTGGCGGACGGAACGCTAGCGGAAGCCGTCAGGAGACGAGCCGGCGCCGCGCTGGCCGAGCCCGCAGCCGCGACCTGAACGGAGGAAATCCCGATGGTCCCCGTGATCTTCGAGACCGAGCAGGCAATCCCGCTCCGCATCGAGGACCTTCTATCGCAGGAGAAGGAGGACCGGTGGTGCCTCGACCTCTACGAATGCACGCCCCTGGTGCATGGCGTCTCGGCCAGCGGCCTGCGCGCGCTCTGCCTCTATGAAGCGCCGGATGCCGAGGCGGTCCGCCGGGCCGTCCGCCATCTGGGCGCTCCGGATAACCTGAGGGCCTGGACGGCGGCTTCGTTCTACAGGGACGGCTTCACACGCCGCGACTGGCCATGGACCGACGGCCCCCTGGCGATCAGCCGCCATGAGCCGCCGGCCGAGTTCCAGAGTCCGGATGTCCGGCCGGCCGGAACGGAGGCAGAACCACTGTCACCCGGAAACGGGGCGATCGTCATCGCCGACTTCGTCTCCCTGGACCGGACCCGGGCGATACGGCTCTATGCCGCCCCCGACCTGGAGGCCGTCCGGCAGATTTCCGGACCGCTTTCCCGGCACGACCGGTTCGCCGCCGTCCCGCACAGCGATTGACCCTGGCGAAGCCGGCCGGACCGCCGCCATGCCGCCCGGCGGACCCGACCCAGTGTTGGAAAGTCAGACGGTCTCGCTGCAGGCAAGACAGATCTGCTCGATATGGCGATGATCCGTGCCGCAACAGCCGCCGAGCACGGTGAGTTGCGGAAGGCGCCGGCGGAGATCGCGGTACTGCTGGCCCAGCTCCACCGGATCGCCCGCGTCCAGATCCGGCGCACTATCGAGTTCGGCATGGCTGCGGCGGGAGGCGTTGCAGCGAAGCCCCCTGATCCGCCGCGTCCACTCGCCGTCCAGGACCGCGTCGAAATGGGTCGGATGGGCGCAGTTCAGCATGTAGTAGGCCGGACCGCCGCTCGTCTCCTCGTCGACGGACGCGATCGCGTCCGCAAGGGTGTCGCCGGTGGGCAGCCGGCCATCGGTCTCGACCGTGAAGGAGATTGCCGAAGGCAGGCCGTGGGCCCGCGCGGCGCGCACGATGCCGACGGCCTCGGGGATGTTGGTCATGGTGACGGCCGCGATCATGTCGGCGCCTGCGGCCGCAAAGACCCTCGCCTGGGTCGAGTGATAGGCCTCTGCCTCCTCCGCCGTCATCACCCGGCCGGGATCGTAGCCGTCCCCGCGCGGTCCGATGCAGCCGCTGATCACCATCGGGCACGCCGGCGTCTCGAACTCCTCCCGCAGTTCGAACAGAAGTTCGATCGCCTTATGGTTGGCGGCCTCCAGATCCTGGGCCGAATAGCCGAGCTTCTCGCCCCAGTCCGGGCTGGACCGCCATGTGGCGCTTTCCAGGATGAAGCCCACGCCGTTCTGCCGGGCGATCCGGGCATGGCGGCCGTAATAGGCGCGCAGCACCTCGGTCCCCTTCTCGTCCTTCAAGAGGTCGAAGGCGGCGAAGCAGGGCAGGTCCACCCCTTCGTGGAAGATCAAGGTTGTCTCGATTCCCCCGTCCGTCAGGAAAAGCCTGTCGCTCAATTGGGGAAGCTCGTGTCTGTACTTGGCCATGGTCATCGTCGGTTCCATCAGGTTCAGCGCCCGAAGGCGCACCGCGAAGAAGCCCGGATTCAATGATGCAGGAACGTGTGAGCCGCCGCGTGAACGAACGTTGTTTCGTGGGGGGCGACGCCACGGTATTCGTTGCAGCGGCACGGATCGCTCCTGTTTCCGTCTGCGTTCCGTGAGCAACTTGAGATAATTCGCCGCGAATTTTTCTCGCATTCAATGATGTGTTAACAATGCGGGCATATCGAAGGAGCCTGCGACGGCCAGAAACCCGGGCGTGGTGCATCGGGTAGGCTACGCCGGGCCGCTGGGTATTCCGATCCATGAGCTTCCTCACCAACCTCAAGATCTCGCGAAAGCTGATCCTGTCCTTCGCGTCCGTCATCGTGCTGCTGGCGGGTATCGGCACGCTCGTCTACCAGAAGCTGACCTTCGTCGAGGAGACGACCGCCCTGACCCAGAACACCTACAAGGTGCTCAGCGCCCTGGAGATGGTGATGGCGAGCATGGCCGATCAGGAAACGGGGTTGCGTGGGTATGTAATCTCAGGTGACAAGAGCTTTCTCGCCCCCTACTACGACGGACGTGAACGCTTCGAGCAGGCGCTGGCGGATGCTCGGCGCCTGATGTCCAAACCCGAGCAGCAGGAGCGACTGGACAGGCTCAAGGAACATGCCGACAACTGGCGGGAAGTCGTGGCCGAACGCGAGATCGCGCTCGCGGCCGATGCGGCGACCCGCGAACAGGCCTGGGAGATGGAGGCAAGCGGATCCGGCAACCAGGCGATGGACAGCATCCGCCAGATCGTCGCCGAGATGGCCGAGTTCTCACGCAACCTGCTGGACGCACGGAATGCCGAGCAGCAGACAGCCATGGATACGGCCCAGTCCATGCTGCTGCTTGCCGCAGTAGTCGCGCTCGTCGCCTCCGCAATCCAATGCTGGATCCTGGCGCGTGCGATCGGCACGCCGATCACCCGCATGACCGGGGTCATGCAGCGTCTGGCTTCGGGCGACAATACCGTCGATGTCCCGCACACGACCCGCCGCGACGAGGTGGGAGCGATGGCCAAGGCCGTTCAGGTCTTCAAGGAAAATGCGATCGAGATGGAGCGGTTGCGCGCCGAACAGGCCGAGGCCGAACGGAGCGCAGCGGCCCAGAAGCGCCAGGCCCTGCAGGAGCTTGCGAGTCATTTCGAAGGTAGCGTCGGCAGCATCGTCGACCTTGTGTCTTCCGCGGCGTCCGAACTGGAAGCGGCCGCCCGCACCCTCAGCACGACGTCTGAACGGACCAATGCCCAGGCCTCCGCGGTCGCGACGGCATCGGCCCAGGCGTCGGTGAATGTCCAGACGGTCGCCTCCGCCTGCGACGAAATGGCCGGCTCCATTCGGGAGATCGCGGCCCAGGTGACCAGATCTGCGGAACTCTCGACCAGGGCCGTCGGAGATGCCGAGCGGACATCCGAAACGGTGAACGGTCTGGTGATGACGACCAGCAAGATCGGCGAAATCGTCGACCTGATCACCGATATCGCCGCACAGACCAACCTGCTCGCGCTGAATGCGACGATCGAGGCGGCCCGGGCCGGTGATGCCGGCAAGGGCTTCGCGGTTGTGGCGAGCGAAGTCAAGAATCTCGCCACCCAGACAACGCGGGCCACCGAGGAAATCGCCGCCCAGATCCAGGCGGTTCAGAACGTGACTGGCGAGACCGCATCGGCGATCCGCGCCATCGGGTCCGTCATTTCCGAAAGCCGTGAGATGGCAAGTTCGATCGCTTCGGCAGTCGAAGAACAGGACGCGGCCATGAGCGAGATCGCGCGGAACGTGCAGCAGGCATCGGCCGGAACCAGCGAGGTTTCCCAGGCGATCACCCAGGTGCGCGAGGCCTCCGCCGAGGCCGGGTCGGCCTCGACCCAGGTGCTCGCCAGCGCCCAGGAACTCGCCAGGATCTCGGCGAACCTGCGTGCTGAGGTCGACCGCTTCCTGGCTCAGATCCGCGCGGCCTGAGCGGAACGGTTCGCAGCGCGACGGCCGCCGCCTTCATCCTTCTTTCCGCTTCGGTCGCGCCGTATCGATGAACACCGCCAATGCGCGGTTGCAGTCGTTACGGCGCCGCATAACCGCAAGCGGCACGACGTCCATCTTCTGATCCGCCGAATGTCTCGGCCGATATGGGGCTGTGCGACCCTCAGCCTCTCGGCGGCGCCCGTAAAGCTCAACTCCCCGGCATCTACGTTGAAGAATCGCAAATGGCGGAGCTCCATGGCTCCTCCCACGCCCGTCTCGCCCAAGTCGAGGGATGACCGCTCGCATGCCCCTGCACCACCTGCCGACCGGGAATGTTGGCGGACATCCGGCTAGGCCCAACCTGCTTTAACGGATCCGAAACAGAACTGTCCTTCTGCGTTCACCGAAATGTCGGAAAGGAAGTCCGTCACCCTTCGTCACCTCCTAGAACGGACGAATTCCCATGCCGACCACCGGTAAAGCCGGATCCTTCCTTGTCATGCTTCTGGCAACGGCAGCCATGCCCGCGGCCGCCGAGCAAGTCTTCAACCGCATCGCCACCTTTCCCGTCGCGGCGAACCTGCCGGACGGCGCCGATGCCTCCGGCGGCACCGTGTCGGAGATCATCTCCGTTTCCGAGGACGGAAACACGCTCATCTACACGGACGCGCTGCAGCAGGGGCTCGGCTTCGTCGACATCACCGATCCGGCCGCGCCCAGGCCGGCCGGCTTCGTCCGCCTTGCCGGGGACCCGACCTCGGTGAAGGTCGTCGGCAACCGGGCGCTGGTCGGCGTCGTGACCTCCGTCGACTATGAGCACCCCTCGGGCCATCTCGCGGTCGTCGACATCGCGCGCCGGAATGTCGAGCTGCGCTGCGACCTTGCCGGGCAGCCCGACTCCGTCGCGACCAGTCCCGATCGCACCTTCGTCGCCGTCGCCATCGAGAACGAGCGCGACGAGGACGTGAACGACGGCGAAATTCCCCAGTTGCCGGCCGGAACTCTTGCCATCCTTCGCATGAAGGACGGCGTTCCCGACTGCTCGAGCCTGCGCAACGCCGACCTGACCGGCCTTGCCGCCGTCGCCGCCGACGATCCCGAACCCGAATTCGTGGACATCAACGACGCGAACGAGGCGGTCGTCACGCTGCAGGAAAACAACCACATCGCCGTCGTCGACCTGGCGAGCGCGAAAGTGACCGCGCATTTCTCCGCCGGGACCGTCGATCTCGATCAGGTCGACACGGAAGACGATGGCGCGATTCTGCCGGTCGACTCGATCCGGAACGTAGCGCGGGAGCCGGACGCCGTCGCTTGGCTGGACGATACCCGTTTCGTCACCGCGGACGAGGGTGACTACAAGGGCGGCTCCCGGACCTTCACGATCTTCCGCAAGGACGGCACGGTCGAATTCTCGTCGGGTGCCGCCTTCGAGCACGAGGTCATCCGGGTCGGCCACTATCCCGAGGGCCGGAGCGACAACAAGGGCGTCGAACCCGAGGGCATCGCGGTCGGCCGGTACGGCGATGACCGCCTGATCTTCGTCGGTTCCGAACGCGCCTCGGTCGTCGGCGTCTATCGCGACAACGGTCCGGGTCAGGCGCCGGAGTTCCTGCAGATGCTGGCCGCCGGCATCGGCCCGGAAGGGCTTCTCGCGATCCCCGAACGCGACCTCTTCGTCGTCGCCAATGAGGAGGACCTCTCCCCCGATGGCGGCGTCGGTGCCCATGTGATGATCTTCGCGCGGGAGGAAGGCCCGGCCGCCTATCCGACCATCGTCTCGGCGAACGGCGCCGACGGGCTGCCGATCGGCTGGGGGGCGCTGTCCGGCCTTGCGGCCGACGCGGAGGAGCCGGGCCGGCTCTACGCCGTCACCGACAGCGCCTACGGCTCCGCGCCCCGCATCCTGACGATCGATGCGACGCAGACCCCCGCCGTCATCACCTCGGCCGTCACCGTCACCCGGAACGGCGAAACTCCCCGGGACCTCGATCTCGAGGGCATCGCCGTCGCCGGAGACGGCTTCTGGCTGGCCACCGAGGGCGACCCGGAAGAGGGCATGACGAACCGGCTGCTGCGTGTCTCGACCGACGGCACGATCCTCGAGGAAATCCCGCTTCCGGCCGAGATCGCCGCCCACGCCACCGCCTCGGGCCTAGAAGGCGTCACCGTCGCCGGCAGCAGCGCGTCAGAGACGGTGTGGCTCGCGGTCCAGCGCGAATGGGGCGATGATCCGAAGGGCATGACCAAGCTTCTCTCCTACAGCCCGGCGGATCGGACCTGGGGTGTCGTCCATTATCCGCTCACCCGTGCCGACAAGGGCTGGGTCGGGCTTTCCGAGATCACGGCAGTCGGTGACGACCGCCTGATCCTGATCGAGCGCGACAACCGGATCGGCGGCGCCGCGCGTCTCAAGACGCTGACGGAGGTTTCGCTGACCGACGTGGTTCCGGCCGTCCCCGGGTCGGCCGACATCCCGGTCGTCGAAAAGCGCGTTCTCCGCGACCTGATCCCGGATCTCCTCGCGCCCAGGGGCTATGTGGTCGACAAGCCGGAAGGCTTCGCCGTCGACGCCGCCGGCGACGCCTATCTCGTCACCGACAATGACGGCGTCGACGACTCCTCCGGCGAAACCCACTTCATCCGGCTCGGTCGGCTCGCGGACTGATCGCTTCAGTCCCCGATCATCCGGAGGCGCCCCCCGCGGGCGGTCGCGCGGGGCGCCATTCTCGTGCGGCCGGAACCGGTTCAGGCCTGCGGATCGAAACCTTCGATCACCACCTTGCCTCTCATGGTGCCGCTCTCCACCAGCGCGTGGGCCTGCTTCAGATTGGCCGCGTTGATCGGCGAGAGACGCTTGGTGAGGGTCGTCCGCAGCTTGCCTTCGTCGACCAGGCGCGAAACTTCGTTCAGAAGCCGGCCCTGCTCCGCCATATCGGGCGTGCCGAACATCGGGCGGGTGAACATGAGCTCGTGATGGATCGACACGGCCTTGCGCTTGAACTGCATGATATCGACTGACGAGGGATCGTCGATCAGGCAGAACCTTCCCTGCGGCGAGATGAGTTCCGCGATCTGGCCGGCATGCTTTTCCGTGTGCGTCGTCGAGAATACGAAGGCAGGCGCGCCCAGCCCAAGCGCTGCGACTTCCGCCGCGAGCGGATTGGAATGGTCGATGACATGGTGGGCGCCAAGCGACCTGACCCATTCCTGCGTCTCGGGACGCGATGCCGTCGCGATCACGGTAAGACCGGTACGCTGACGGGCGATCTGGACCGCGATGGACCCGACGCCGCCGGCACCGCCGACGATCAGAATGGCCGGGGCCGCACCGGGTACCGGCTTGTTCACGTCCAGCCGGTCGAACAGGGCCTCCCAGGCCGTGATCGAGGTCAGGGGCAGGGCTGCTGCTTCGGCCCAGTCGAGCGTCTTCGGCTTCCGTCCGACGATGCGCTCGTCGACGAGATGGAATTCGGCGTTGGTGCCCGGCCGCGTGATCGATCCCGCATAGAAGACTTCGTCGCCGGGCCGGAAGAGCGTGACCTCGTCCCCGACGGCGCTGACGATCCCGGCTGCATCCCAGCCGATCACCTTCCATTCGCTGCCCTCCGGCGGGCTGCGGCGGCGCACCTTGTAATCGACGGGGTTTACCGACACCGCCTTCACCTCGACCAGAAGGTCATGCCCGGCAGGCGTGGGCTTCGGCAGTTCGATATCGACGAGCGACTCGGGCTCCGTGATGGGGAGCGGTGTCTTGTAGCCAACGGCACGCATCGGGGCCTCCTTTCGGTCTGGAGCTGACGGTGTGGCTACAGATGACGCGATGGCGTATTCTTCGCAAGAACGCACATAATCCGCACATAGTGTCGAAAAGGATACCGTCCGATGCCGCGCCTGCGCCACGAACGTTTCGACTGCAGTCCCGGTTGCCCGGTGGAGGCGACGCTGTCCCTAATCGGCGGTAAATGGAAAGGCGTCGTGCTGTGGCACCTCCTGCAGGGCACGCTGCGCTTCAATGAAATCCGCCGCCGGCTGCCGAACGTCACGCAACGGATGCTGACGAACCAGCTGCGTGAGCTGGAAGCCGGCGGCTTCGTGATCCGCACCGTCTATCCCGAGGTTCCCCCCAAGGTGGAATACAGCCTGACGGAGCGCGGCCGGAGCCTCGAACCCGTCCTTCGCGCGCTCAAGGCCTGGGGCGAGGCCAATGTCGAAGGCATCGGCGATACGGGAGCGCGCGAAGCCGCGGAATAGCCGCGACCGGAGTCCCATTCCCCCTTTCCGTCCCGGACGGAAAGGATACCGATCGATCCTCCGGAAGGCCGACGGTGCCGGAACGGGATGGCACGTCATGGGTCATGGTTACGGGCGAAGGCTCCCGTTCGTCCCGTAAATCGGGCTGGAAAGCTGGCGTTTTGCTGGCACACTGGGGCCGACCAACCGGACCGGGCTTTCGGGCCACGACGGGTGCGCTTCGCCGTCCCCTCGGGCCCGATCCCGCAGACGTTTCGAGGAAATGGCATGAAGCTCACCTGGCTCGGACACTCCGCCTTCCATCTCGAGATGGGCGGCAAGAACATCCTGATCGATCCGTTCTTCACCGGGAATTCCACCTACCCCGCGGGGTATGAGGACAGGCTGGAGCGCGTCGACTATATCGCCCTGACCCACGGGCATTCGGATCATCTGGGCGATACGGCGCGCCTTGCTAAGAAATACGGCTCCACCGTTCTGGCCCAGTTCGAGATCTGCCAGTATCTCGGCAGCAAGGGGCTGGACAAGTTCCAGCCGATGAATATCGGCGGCTCCGTCCGCGTGGACGGGGTGACCGTCAGCATGGTCCATGCGCAGCACAGCTCGGCGCTTATCGAGAACGGCGTCCCGGTCACGATGGGCGATCCGGCCGGCCTCGTCTTCGAAAGCAGCGGCGCTCCGGTGGTCTACCACGCGGGCGATACCGGGCTCTTCTCGGACATGGCGCTGATCCAGCGCCTCTACAAACCCGAGGTCGGCCTGCTGCCCATCGGCGACCGCTTCACGATGGGCCCCGAGGCCGCGGCCATCGCCTGCAACGAATTCCTCGATCTGAAATACATCGTGCCTATCCACTGGGGCACCTTCCCGCTGCTGACCGGGGATCCGCAGAAGTTCAAGTCGCTGGTGCGGCGGGGCGAAGTCCTGCTTCCCAAGCCGGGCGATCCGGTCGAGCTGTAACCGCTGAGGGCGGCCTTGGATCAAGGCTGCCCCCAAGCCATCCCTTTCTTCCGGCGGCTGGCTCCCACAACAGCCGGCCGCCGTTTTTCGTCCGAGGCGCCGATGGTGCCGACACTTTGACCGTGCAGAATTTCGCAATCCTGGTGTAATGGACTGATCCCAGGCGTTTACCTTCCCTGGTCACGGCGCGGCCGGGCGGCAAGCATCCGCTGCCGCACCCCCTTCGCCTGGCCGGGCTCCCCCCCGAAAGTCCCGAAGCTCCCCATGCCATCCTTCGCAGATCCGGCCCTTTCCTCCCGGTGGCCGGCATTCAGCCATCCCGGCTTCGTCAGGTTCTGGATCGCCCGCTTCGGCGCCAACCTGGCGACCCACATCCTGAGCGTCTCGGTCGCGTGGTGGATCTACGATCTGACCCGGGATCCGCTCTATCTCGGCTTCGTCGGCCTCGCCCAGTTCCTGCCCTCCCTGCCGCTCGTGCTGGTGACGGGGGCCGTGTCCGATCGCTTCAGCCGGCGGACGATCATGGGCCTGTGCATCCTTGCCGAGGCGCTCTGCACAGGCACGCTGCTGCTGTTCGTCCTGCACGGAATGGAGACGCCCTGGCCGGTCCTGATCCTGCTTCTCGTCTTCGGTACCGCACGCGCCTTCTTCGGCCCCGCCTCCACCTCGCTGGCACCGAACCTGGTTCCGCCCAAGCATCTCCCCAACGCCATCGCTCTGACATCGTCGGCCGGCCAGTTCGCGACGATCGCGGGGCCGGTCATCGGCGGCCTGCTGTACGGCATCGCTGCGGAGGCCGCGCTCGGCACCGCCCTTGCGGCGTTCGCGGCGTCGGCGCTGATCGTCGCCGCCATCCCGCGGCCGCAGCAGCGGATTCTCCGCGAGCCGGTGGCGTGGCGGACGCTGGCCGCCGGGTTCCAGTACATCCGCCGCGAGAAGGTCGTGCTCGGGGCCATCTCGCTCGACCTGTTCGCGGTCCTGCTGGGCGGCGCGACCGCCCTCCTGCCCGTCTATGCCCGCGACATTCTCGACCTCGGCCCCTGGGGCCTCGGCCTGTTGCGGTCGGCCCCGGCCGCGGGCGCCCTGATCACGGCGCTCTATCTGGCCAGCCATCCGATCCGGGACCATGCCGGGCTCGCGATGTTCGTCTTCGTCGGCCTGTTCGGCGCAAGCACGATCGTCTTCGGCCTGTCGACCTCTCCCTGGCTTTCGATCGCGATGCTGTTCGTGATGGGGGCGAGCGACATGGTCAGCGTCTTCGTGCGCTCGACACTGATCCAGCTTTGGACGCCGGACGCGGTCCGTGGCCGCGTGAGCGCCGTCAATTCCGTCTTCATCGGCGCGTCGAACGAGCTGGGCGAGTTCCGGGCCGGCATCATGGCGGCGCTGGTCGGCGCCCCGGCGGCGGTCATCATCGGGGGCGCCGGCACGATCGCCGTGGCCGCCCTGTGGGCAAGGATCTTCCCCGACTTGCGGCGCGCCCGCCATCTCGACGGGCGGAGCTGACGGACGGCGCGCCGGCGGTTTCCGCCGGTCGCGAAGCCGGTGGTCAATGCCCGGTCAGGCGGTTCGCCAGGCTGGCATACCAGGACGTCTGGGCCCCGCCCGTCCGCGCCTCCTGCGCGTCGGCCATCCGGTACAGCGAATACATGCCGTGGATGCCGAGCCAGCGCAGGGGCTCGGGCTCCCAGCGGCGGACCGTCCGGTTCACCCAGGGCAGTTCCGTCATCTCCGTCTTCCGCTCTAGGACCAGGTCAGCGAGCGTCCGGCCCGCGAGGTTCGAGGTCGAGACGCCCAGCCCCACATAGCCCCCGGCCCAGCCGATCCCGGTCCGCGGATCGAGGCCGACCGTGGTGCACCAGTCGCGCGGAACGCCCAGTACCCCGCACCAGGCGTGATCCAGGCGCACGCCGCGGGTCTGCGGGAACAGCCGGTGGAGAACATCCCGCAGCATGGCCACCGTGGCGTCCTGCGTCCGCCCGCTGGAGTCCGTCTTCGATCCGAACCGATAGGGCACGCCGCGCCCGCCCATGGCGATCCGGCCCTCGCGGGTCCGCTGGGCGTAGCAATAGACATGTGCAGCGTCGCCGAGCAGTTCGCAGCCGGACCAGCCAAGCTGGTCCCACAGATCGTCCGACAGGGGCTCGGTCACCACGATGGCGCTGTTCAGCGGGACCCATAGGCGCTCATGCCCAGGGATCCCGGCCGTGAAGCCTTCGGTCGCGCGGATGATCCTGCCGGCACGGATCGTTCCGCGATCCGTCAAGACCCGCCCCTTCCCGATGGCCGTGACGGTGGTCTGCTCGAAGATGGAAATGCCGAGACGCTCGACCGCGCGCGCCAACCCTTGCACCAGCTTCGCCGGCTGGACCCGCGCCACCCCGTGGGTGACAAGCGCGCCCATCGCCTGATCCACATTGATCCGGACCCGGGTCTCGTCCGCGCCGATGAGGCTGAGGCGATCCTTCGGCACCTCCCAGGCCAGCGCCTTTTCATACTCTTCGCGGATCCGGGTCACCTGCGCCGGGCTGCAGGCGACGCTCACCTCGTCGGTACGGCGGATATCGGCGTCGATCCCCTCCTCTTCCGCGACACGGATCACCTCGTCAACCGTGCCCCGCAGCGCAGCTTCCATCGCGATCACGCCGGCGCGCGTTCCCGTGGCCAGGTACTTCTCCCGGCTCCAGCCGAAAGCGCCGGACAGCCATCCCCCGTTCCGGCCCGAAGCGCCGAAGCCCGCGAACTCCTTCTCGACGATGGCGACATCGACGCCCGGATCGGCCTTCTTCAGGTAATAGGCCGTCCACAGGCCGGTGAATCCCGCGCCGACGATGCAGACATCGACCTCGCGATCACCCGGCAAGGCCGGGCGATAGTCCGGCACGCCCCCGATATCCGCGTACCAGAACGATACGCCCCCGTTCTTCCTAACGCTCACCCGAGAACGCCTTTCCTGAGCGATTCGCAATCGGACCGCATGATGCCCGGTTCTGCGGATCGGGTGCAGTCCGACGGTCGCCGGATCGGGCATTCAGCGGGCCGGCATTCCCCGGGACCGGGACGTGAGCACCGACAGCGCTACGGCGACGAACCCGGTGAGTTTGATCGCCGCGATCACCATATGGCCGGTTTCCCACCGGTTCCGGATCAGGAAGAAGTCCTCCGGAACCGGTCCCGGCCGCCAGGTGGCAAGCACCCTGTTCGCCGGCGCCACCCATCCCATCCAGACGACGAGGCTGGCCGCGAAAAGAACGGCGCCGGCCGCGGCGAAGCGGAAGGCCGGCCGGTCGTTGCGCAGCACATAGGCCAGTGTCGCGGGGACCAGGATCGCGCCGATGTCCAGCGGCGCGCCGACAACGGCGAAAAGCTGGAACTGGCCGCCGAACACCGTCGCCTCCCGCCACAGCTCGGGGGACCAGGCCGTCAGTCGCGGCAGCGCCTCGAGAACATGAGCGAAGGAGGGAGCCAGGCTGAGCGCCGTGACCACGAGCGCGAGCAGGTTCAAGGCGAATTGTCCCATCGTTCCGTCCCCCCGCCGGCAGTCGCTTCAGAGACATCCGCACAGCACGAAGATCGTCGCCTCCCCGCGGGCAACGCCGGCGGTAGAATCCCTCGGCCTCGGAATGCTGCTCGGCCTTCTCGCCCGCAAGCCGCCCGCGAGGCCGATCCCAACCGACATGAAAAGCGCGGCCGGCGGACGCCAGAGCGCAATCAGGCCGCCGACGGGGGATGCGATTACGGCCGCACCGGCGACGGCAATGATCGTCAGCAGATCGGGCGGCAAATCCTGCTACGATGGCGAGCCCGGCTTTCCCGACAGGCGATCGGCGGTGGTTCCGGTGATCGCGCCAGCCGCCCGGCGCCGTCGTCGGGCATGAACGGACATCAATCCGGCCAACCCTGGACGGAGAACCCGTGATCCCGGTCATACGCAGACGGGAACGATCAGGACCGGGATCGCCTGCCAGATGACGGCGACGACGCCGGCAGCGCCCGTGGCCATCGTCATCCAGTCCCCAAAAACGGGTCCCCCGACGCTCTTCGCCACGGTGCGGATAGCGCCTGCGGTCAGCAGGGCGATCGCGGCTAGGGCCACGACCGTCGCGATGCCGATGCCCCAGGACACCACGCCGATGCCGAGCCAGGCCGCGTCCGCAAAGCCGCGGGCACAGGCAAGCGCAGTCAATCCGTAGATCACGGCGAAATGGGCGGCCCAGGTCAGCAAGCCGCCCGTCATGCGCATCGCCGTCGAGACGAAAGGCATGTCGGCACCGGCCCGCCGTATTGGCGTCATGCCAGGATCCTCGGCGACACGTGAACGACGAACAGCGCGACCAGCCCCTGCCCGACCGTGTAGTGCCAGAGCAGCATGGTGTTGTCGTAGGTTGCGCGACGTCCGGCGCCGAGCAGGCCGGCGAGCGACCGTGCGATCGTGTAGAGCCCCATGATCGTCAATGCGAAGACGAGCAGTCCCTGCATGCCGGCGATCGCGTAGACCGTCGCTCCGTAGCCGCTCTCCGTCGGGCGGAGCCCGGTTTGCCATTGTCCGAAAAGCTCGATCGCCAGGCTTGCGATCAGGAGCGTGATCGCAAGCAGCAGCGCGATCCGTACCGGCCAGGATCCGCGCCCAGTGGGAAGCATGAGCGCCCGGCTTCCATAGGCGATCGCGGCGCTGCTGGCGACCAGCAGGGCGGCGCTCGTCAACGGCCAGCCGGGCGCCGGCACTGAAGCCCCCGTAATTGCGGGCCAGACCTCCGGCGAAACCGTCCAGAGGAAATAGTAGGAGAAGACGAGCGAGGCGAAGGTCGTGCCGATCACCAGCGCCAGTACGATCATGGCCCACCAGGAATGGGAAGCGGGCCCCCTGACATAGACCGGAAGCCTGATGCCGCCGCCGATATCGACCGGCGGATGCGACGGGCCGGGATCGGTGGACCACATCCACCAGATCATCATCACGATCGCGGCGACCCCGCAGGCAACGGCCGTCACGACGAATTTCACCGTCAGGAGAAGGAAGAAGGCCGCGGTGAAGACCGCGGAAAGCATCGGCCGCCAGCTTGCGTTCGGCAGCCGGAGGATATAGCGGGGACGGGCTTCGATCGGGCTCGTGACGATGGTCTCCCGGCTTCCGGTGGGGGCGCCTGGCAGGAAATACCGCCCGGCCTCCACATTCTCGGCAAGGTTCGGCTGGTCCCAGAGCGGCTCGCGGCTGGTCACGATCGGGATGCTGCGCGTCTGGTACGTTCCGGTCGGCAGCCATTCGAGAGTGCCCGCGTTCCAGATGTTCCCGAAGCTGCGGTCGAAGCTGAAACGGAAATTGCGGACAAGATCGACCAGGAAGACAAGGACCCCTGCCGCGATCATGAAGGCGCCGACCGTGGAGATCATGTTGAGCCAGTCCCAGCCGAACTCGGCGGGATAGGTGTAGACGCGCCGTGGCATGCCCCGAAGCCCGGCAATGTGCAACGGGAAGAAGGCGATGTTGAACCCGACGAAGGTCAGGCCGAAGAACCAGCGGCCCAGTCGCTCCGACAGGGGCCTCCGGCTCGCCGTCGGCGCCCAGTAGTAGATGGCCGCGAAGATCGGGAACACGGCACCGCCGATCAGGACGTAATGGAAATGGGCGACCACGAAATAGGTATCGTGCGCCTGCCAGTCGAAGGGCACCATGGCCACCATCACCCCGGTGAGCCCCCCCATCGTGAAGATGAACAGAAAGCCCAGGATGAACAGCGTCGGGACGGTGAGCCGCAGGCGTCCCGAAGCGATCGTCGCGATCCAGGCGAACACCTGTATGCCACTCGGCACCGCCACGGCCATGCTCGCCGCCGAAAAGAAGCTGAGCGAGAGCCGCGGGATGCCCGTCGTGTACATGTGGTGCACCCACAGGCCGAAGCTGAGAAACCCGGTGCCGAGCAGCGCCAGCACGACAAGCCGGTAGCCGACCAGCGTCGTCCCGGCCATTGCGGGAACGATCATCGACACCATCCCGGCGGCCGGCAGGAAGATGATGTAGACCTCGGGATGGCCGAAGAACCAGAACAGGTGCTGCCATAGAAGCGGATCCCCGCCCCGTTCGGCGATGAAGAAGGGCCAGTCGAATGCCCGCTCGAGCTCGAGCAGGGCCGTCGCCAGGATGACTGCGGGAAAGCCGAAGACGATCATGGCGGCGAAGACCAGCATCGCCCAGGCATAGATCGGCATCCTGTCCAGCGACATGCCGGGCGCCCGGGTCAGCAGGACGCCGACGACGATCTCGATCGCTCCGGCGATCGCCGAGATCTCGATGAAGCCGATCCCGAGAAGCCAGAAATCGGCATTGTATCCGGGCGAGAACTCGGAACTCGTCAGCGGCGGGTACATGAACCATCCGCCGTCCGGCGAGAGCCCGAAGAACAGCGTGCAGAAGAAGACGATGCCGCCGACCGCGTAGGCCCAGAAGGCATAGGCCGACAGCCGCGGGAAAGGCAGATCCCGCGCCGCCAGCATGTTGGGCAGCATGAAGATGGCAATCGCTTCCACGATCGGCACGGCGAAGAGGAACATCATGACCGTGCCGTGCATGGTGAAGATCTGGTTGTAGGCGTTCTGCCCCAGGAGGTCATTTTCCGGGACCGCCAGCTGGGCGCGCATCAACAGCGCGAGAATTCCGGCCAGGATGAAGAAGAGGAATGCCGTGGCGATGTAGAAAAGGCCGACATAGGTATTGTTGACGGCCGACAGGATGCGGAGTCCCGAAACCGGCTTCCAGATCCGCAGGAGCTTCGCAAGCTCCTCGTCCGGGCGCGGCGCCTCGTTCGGAAACGTCCCGTCATCCTGGCGTGGCGTCACTTCAGGCTCTCCAGATAGGCGGCGATCGCGCGCAGGTCCTGTCCTTGCAGGACGTTGAAGGACGGCATCAGGTTGTCCGGCTTCAGATGCTGGCTGTCCGCGATCCAGCCGGCGAGGGTGCCGACATTGGTCGGGAGAATGCCGGCCCCGATGGAGACGCGACTTCCGACATGGGTCAGGTCCGGACCGATCACCCCGTCCGCCGGCGTGCCGCGGACGGTGTGGCAGGCACCGCAGCCCGCCCGGACGAACAGATCCTGCCCCTGCCGCGTGAAGGGGACCCTGGGCGCCATCGCCGGTCGGCTCTCCTGCTCCAGCCATGCGGCGAACCGCTCCTCGGGCTCGGCGACGACGTAGAAGGCCATGAGCGCGTGAGGGCCGCCGCAATACTCCGCGCATTGTCCCCGGAACGTGCCCGGCTCATCGGCCTGGAGGCGGAGCGTGTTGACGTGCCCCGGGATCATGTCGAGCTTTCCCCCGAGGTTCGGGACCCAGAAGCTGTGAATGACGTCGTTCGATTTCAGTGAGAACTCGACCACCCGCCCGACCGGGATGCGGACTTCATTGGCGCTGGCGACGGCGATGTCGCCGTCCTCGTCCAGATAGTGGACGCGCCACCACCAGCGCTCCCCCACGACTTCTATCCTGAGCGCCGG
>Ga0207866_1000753_pt1 | contig 40672 bp, 53 predicted proteins | sample HigsolmetaAR203D_FD_184835 | JGI IMG/M metagenome (GOLD analysis project Ga0207866, IMG submission 184835) | Ionic liquid and high solid enriched microbial communities from the Joint BioEnergy Institute, USA - AR20-3-D (SPAdes) (version 2) ...
TCAGTTGCCGCCAGCGGTCGCTGAGGCGCTGCGGCAGCCGCTCCGGCCCGATCTTGTCGAGGAAGCGCTTTTGCTCATCCGTCAGATCCTTGAAGTGCTCGGATGGCTTGATCGAGTAGCGGATGTCGGCCGTGCTCGGATCGAAGCTGCCGGTGTTGCCGGTAGCGGACTTGATCTGGGCCGGGTCGATAGCGATGAATTCGGGAAATCCCGAGTCGCCCTTCGGCATGATGATTCCGTCATGGTCGCCCCGCTCCAGTGCGGCGTCCAACTTCGAGCGGTCCCACTGGAACGTCACCGGGTCTAGGTAGTCGCGCTGGTGCTCGATGACCAGCGGGTTCTCCATGCGCAGGTAGACGGACAGCACGCGCGCGGAGCTGCGCGCGGCGATCTCGTCGAGTTCCTCGGAGGTCGGGTCGCGGTCGTTTTCCCGCACGAACTCGTCGATCCCGCGCTGGTAGGCCGCGTAGTCTGATTCGCGGGCGTAGTGCTGCGCGGTCTCCTCGTCGGTCGTGAAGTGCCAGCCGGGGGTGAGTTGATCGTCAGTCGTCTTGCTGAGGCCGTGGCGGAACTCCGTGAAGTCGTGGCCCGTCCCGTGATACACCACCAGCGGCCGGCCCTGCTCGTCCACCACCTTGCTGTCACCGAACCAGCGCCAGAAGTTGCGAATGCCTTCCTCGGTCGCGGCAATGGGCAGGCCGTTGCTGTTGGTGGTCGGGCGCTCAACGCCGTCTACTTCGATGGTCTCCGGAATGTCTGCGACGCTCAGCGGCCCAGCGTTAAGCGCAACCCCGCCAAGCGGCCGGCGCGGGATGTTCACGGCCGGGCGTTCAGCCGAAGCGCGAAGCGCGGCCAGCGCCAATGCCCGCAATTGGGCAGGCGTCACATCGCCAAGCTGGACGCCAAAGCGGCGCAACAGCCACGCCTTGATGGCGCCGATCAGGTCATCCACCCACTTCTTGAGCGTGCGCGGCGCGCGTTCGTAGTTCTCGATGGCGTAGGCGCCGAACTCCTCGATGGCGATGGCTTCGCTCATGCGGTCGCCCATGCGCTGGGCATGTTCGACACGTCCATACGCCTGGCGCCAGAACTCGTTGAGCTTGCCCTCGGAGCGCTGCGCCTGCCGGTAGAGCGCACCGAGGCGCTTGTTCAGCCGCTGCCACTGCGCATCCCCCAGCAGCGACTGGGTGCCACCGTGGAATGCCTCATGCAGCAGCACGGAAGACGCCGTACCAGGGCGCAGATGTTCGGCCACCAGATGAATGGCGCCGTCCGACTCGGTGAATCCTTGCACGCCGGCCGGCACGTTCGGGCCGATCTCGCGCACGGTGTCGTGCAGCACCACACGGTTGTTAGCCAGCAGCTGGTCGATGATGCCGCCCAGCGGGCTCTGCCGCAGCTCGGCGACCAGATCGGCAGAGGTACGCGGTGCCGTACTGGTAGCCACACTGAACCGTGGCGGGTGCTTCTTGTTCAGCTCCTCCAGGTGCTTCTCGCGGATGAAGAAGCCGGTTTCGCCATCGGCATTCCGCTTGCGGAAGGTGTACGGGTCGATGGCCTCGGCCTGGTCTTTGGTCAGGTCCGTGCGGATCACGCCCCGGATGGTCTTTCCCTTGCGGGTGACGTGCTCGACGATCTCCAGCTGCGGCGCCTGCTCAGCCTCTGCCGATTGCAGCCGCGCGGGCAGCTCGATGTGCTCGATGCGGTCGAACAGCTCCTCCACCGACTCGGCATTGCTCAGGTCGATGTGGTGCTGCTCCAGCTGTGCCGCCGTATCGGCGTTGTCCTGCCGCTCCAGCACCAGGATCTTGCTGTTCACCTTGGTGCCGGCCCGCTCGAAGGTGGAAGGCGGCAGCAGGATCTCGGCCACGGTGTGCAGGTTCTTCGCCTCGTCGCTGGCCAGGAAGCGGTTAAGCCGCTGGTCTGCCATGCCGCCACGCGGCAGCAGCGCCACGATCCGCCCGCCGTCGCGCAGATGCTTGGCGGCCTTGGCCAAGTGCTCCACCGCCGTCTTGCCGCCGGTGCCGTAGGGCGGATTCATGACGATGGCGTCGTACTTGTTGTTGACGTGCAGCGACTCGAAGCGGTCGTTGATGATGCGCGCATCGCCTCTGGCCAGCGCCGCCCGCTGCGAGAGGTCATAAGACGGCTCCACCATCGTCAGCCGCGCCGTCTCCGGCACGAAGCGGGCAATGGCGCCATGGCCGGCGGACGGCTCCAGCACGTTATCGTTTTCGCGCACGTCGGCCCATTCAACCATCTTGAAGCCGACCGGCTCCGGCGTGGCGAAGTAGTCCACGCCCTCGCGCTGGTCGCGGCGCTTGGTGTTCTTCTGCTGCGCGTAGTAGTAGGCCTTGGCCCGGTCGAAGGCGCTGACCTGCGCCGACACGCCCATGGTGCGGTCGTAGTCCTTGCCGCCCCGGCCGTCCTCCAGGCTCGGCTCGAAGAACTCGGCATTCTGATAGGCGTCGATGAAGGCTTGCTTGAGTCCGCGCGCCTCCTCGCCCAGCGCCAGGTTCTCGGCCGTGGACGACCGCTCGGCGATCTTGGTGCCGAACGCATGCGCCTCCCAGGCCGTGCCGGTGGTAATGTAATCGAAGATGGCATCCGACGCCTGCCCGGTGCGGTAGATGCGCCCCTCAATCTGGGTGGCCGCTACCGGCTTGGTCGGCATGCCCAAGTTGATCATGACGCGCTGGTGCTTGCCGGTGGTGTCATGCAGGCTCACGCCCTCGCGGCCAGCATCGGACTGCACCACAATGATGTTACGGCCGCTGTTGTCGTCGTTGAACAGATCGGCGTTGCGGCGTCGCTCGCCCTTGCTGATGGTGCCGTTGAAGAACAGCGCATCGGGGAACGCCTCGCGCATGGTGACGATGGGCGAGTGCAGATCTGTCATGTCCAGCCGCACAAGATCCGGCCGGCTGTTCTCGAACGCCTGCACTAGATCATCCCACAGCACTTCCTGATGCTTGCCGTCGCGGTAGATGGACACCTTCACGCCCGGCCGGCGCGGGATCTGGAACGGATGGAAGCCACCACCCTTGTTGAAGTCGTGGAACACCACCACCTTGCGGCCCAGCGCCAGGTGCTTCTTGATGTGCGGGATGGCGCGCTTGGCCTTGATGGCCTCCAGCAGATACATGCGCTGGTGGTAGGTGAACTGCTCCTGCACATAGTCATAGAGCGGCCGGAAGCGGCCATCTTCGTGCTCGCGCAGCCACTTCAAGCCATCGTCGATCTTCTGGCCTACAGCGTCCTCAACCAGCAGGAACCGGCGCTGGTAGTCGTGCTCCACCTCCAGGCGGCGACCGGACAATGCCCCTTCGCGCTTGAGCCGTTCGTTGAATTGCCGTTCCAGAAATTCGACGTTTACCCCGGCTTCCGGCTGCGTCAGCCTGTTGTTGCGCATCCGGTAGCCGAAGTTCTGGACGAAGAACTGTTCTCTCGGGCCGCCCTCGTTGTAGCCACGGCTCCGCATGTTGAACCGCTCGGCCGGCGGCGCATAGTTGAACAGATACCCTTCGGCGTATTCGACGTTCTTCACATAGGCGAACGGCGTGGCCGACAGGAAGGTTACGCGCGGCAGGTCGCGTTGCTCGGCCCAGCGCTGCTGCCAAATGGGCCGCTCGCGGTTCTCCAACTCCGTCCACTGCGCATTGAGCTGATTGGCACGGGCCTCGCGGCGCGCGTACTCCTCCTGCGGAATGTCCGGGTTCCTGCCCGCATTCCGTAGATCATCACGCGCCGCCGTGTACTGCTGATACAGGTCTCGATACTTGTTCGTCAGCCACGTATAGAACCCATCAGGATGCCCCGTCAGCGCCCGGAGCATTGCGAGCGAACGGGTAACCTCTGCGTCTTCGCTGCTCATCAGGTAGTGGGATTCGTCGGCGATGACCAAATCCCACTCGCGATCCACCAGCGTCGGGTTCTGGCCGAAATTGGCATAGGTGGTCACCACCGGCCCAGAGCCGCCGTTGTCAGCAGTGGACGCCAGCTGCTTAAGCGGCAGGTCGAGATAGCCGGCCGCCTTCACCCAGTCGCTGGCCACCTTGTCGGACGGCACCACCACCAGGATGTTGCGCTTGCCGGCATTGTAGAAGCGCTTGGCGATGCCGAGGCCTGTGAAGGTCTTGCCGGTGCCGGTGCCGTTGGTGAACAGCATGCCGGTGTGCTCGGCAAAGCGGCGCTCGGCTTTCAGCACGTCCTCGCGCTGGGCCGGCAGCAGCAGCGGCAGCGCGGCGTCGATGCTCTCCGGGTTGCCCCAATCGGTGGCAACGCCCTTGGCAGCGCGCTGGGCGGCTAGACGTTCAGCGAACTCGCCGGTTCGAGGCGTTTGAGCATGTCGAGCAATGTCTTCTGCTCGCTCTTGCTCAACGGCTGATCCTGTGTCGCTATCACGACGGCTTCCTCCGCGTTCAGTATCTCGGGCAGCGCCTCGCGGAGACTCGTATTCCCCGTCCTGTTGATATACCGGCTGATTGCTTCGTTCTCCGCGAGCAGCGGCGCCAGCCTCTGATACGCCACGATCACGCTGTCCGGCACGCCGCGCGCCTCCAGCGCCTTCGCCTGCTCGTCCAGGGCTTGCAGTATCTGCTCGTCGTTCATCTTCATTAGACGCTCGAATGACGGGCTCGCCAGCTCCTCGCTGGCCGCGATCTCGTTCCAGACTCTCGCCGGTACTTGGTGCATCTACGTCTCCTTCCGCTGCTGCCGGCGAATCCGCTTCACTCGCCGCGCCAGCGCCTTGTCGTTGTCGTCCACCGCCAGCTTCTCCAGCGTCCGCAGCATCAGCTCGCGGGCGAGCGAAGAGGTCGGATTGCTGATCGGTTTGTCCGTCTTCCCGCTGGAGCCGTTCATAGGTCTGCCTCGCAATCTCGTCGCCGCTTACGGGCGGCTCGCCAAACATGTTCTCGGTCGGCTGGGTCAGCCGCGCCTGTTCAGTATAGTACCGAAGCGCGCCAGCCACCTTATCTCGGCTCCTGGCGCGGGTGTAGTTTTCCCCACGGTAGAGGACGCCGAGGAAATACAGCGTGGTCGGGTCGATGGCGCCCGCGAACATGTCGTTCTGGCCAACCAGTTCGGCGATGGGCCGGCCTTCCGAGCGCGCCCGCCGGACGATCCGCACCGCTTCCAGCAAGTTCGGCGTAACGTCTACCAACGGCGAAATTACGCCCTCGCGCGATTCCTGACGCATCTGCGCCCAGATGCCGGAAACGTCCAGGAGTGCCCCACCGATGGCGCGAATGTCGTTGTCGGTGCTCTCAAACAGCGCCGTCACCAGCGCCTCATCACCGTAGGCCCGCGCCACCAGCGCCGCCTGCATACGGCGGATGCCGTTCGCCGAGATGGCGCCCTCAGAGTCGATAAAGTTGCCCCGGTCGGCAGGGCTCAGCACGCGATCCGCGAAGGCGCGCACAAAGTCACGGTTCTGGGCAGAATCCAGCTCGCCGCCCCGGTACAGGTGGATGATCTCGCCCACCTTGTCGGCATCGGCCAGCGCCCGCTCGGTGGCGCTCAGCTCCAGTGTGGTGCGCTCGTTGGCCTCCAGGGTGTAGGCACGGCGCTCCTCCATGGTCATGGGGGTGATGCGCTCACGCACCAGGACCGGCGCGCGCATGCCCGCAACGTCAAAGCCCTGATCGGCCAGCCACTCGCGGTAGTGCTCGGCACGCCCCCGCTGATAGGCGCGACGGATGGCCAGGGTGCGGCCGTTGCCGCTCTCCACCACGTTGTCCGGCCCGACGATGGGCGCGCCATCGGTAGCGCTCGGGCTCCGGCCCAACAGGCGCGGCGCCAGGTTGCTGGCAATCTCGTTGATCTGCGCTTCGGAGGCCGCACGGGAGCGGTCGCGCGGCTGCAGCTCAGCCGGATAGTCCGGGTTCACCCGGCCCGTGTCGTCATTGGAGGTGATGAGGCTGTCGGCCTCGACGACCTTGAGCCGCACCTCGAACTCGCGCCCGGACGGGGTAACGACGGTTTCGGTTAGCTCAGGCTCGGATCGTTCGGCCCCTTCGCGTTCCTGATCGCGCGCAGCCGCTTGATCGCCGCGTCGCTCGGGGTCGCGCCGCTCGGTGGACGGCTCCTTGTCCAGCCGGTCCAGGTCAAACGACTCCACGGCCGCCGCCGAATCCATGTCGTCGGCGAACTCGGCTGCCCTCGGATCGAAGCGAACGCCCAGATACCAGGACTTGAGATACGGCCGCACCGCCTCGCCCATGTCCTCGATCATGGCTTTGGCATAGGCGGCAAAGGTGCGGGCGCCCTTCTCGATGTGATAGCCCGCCAGCGTGATACCGGCCTGCATGATCTCCGGGTCAATGCCGCTGTTCAGCTGCCCCAGCTTCGAGCGCAGCACCTGACGCGCCTTCTCGGCGGCCTCGTCGGTGAAGATTCGATTCTTGCTGACCTCGGGTTTGGCCTTCTCCTGCTTCGGCTTCGTCTGTTCGGCTGAAGATTTAGGCTTAGTAGCGCTCGCGCCACCCATGAAGCGCTCTTTAGCATCAATCGCAGCCTCTGCGGCACTATCCAGCCTCTCGGCGATCTTGTCGAACACCGATTCAGCGCCGCCTTCTGGGACCATTTCGCTGGCTATCTTATCGAACCCAAAAGACGCCTCGATGAACTGGCCATTTCTAGAAAGTCCGATAGTGACGCTTCTCTGCCTAATGTCGTGGAATCCACCTGCCGCCACGTCGGAGTAGGTTTTCTCCATCGACCATGTTAAGCCATCACCATCGACCCATCCGCGCTTTTTGAGTGCTGCGGCAATCTTTTCAATGGACTTGCGGCGTAGCTGGTTGATGCCAGCCAGCTTGTCATCGGCATTCGGCTTCTCGGCCTTGCTGTCGTCAGGCTGCGCGCCCTGCTTGGCCGTCTGACGCTTGCTTGGTGTTGCCTTCTGGCCTGCCTGCTCTGATGCCGGCGCAGCTTCGCCCCCCGTTGCAGCCTCTTGGCGCGCAAACTCCACGCCTCTGCGGGTGGCCGCTGCCAAGTCTGAACGACTCCACTGCGTGCGGCTGCCAGTGGCCACGTTCTCCACGTCAACGGAGCCATCAGCTCCAATGGAAATGACGCGGTAAGACTCGCCTGCACGGCTGTAGCCAATGTCTGCGGAAGGCGTGACAATATCGCCCTCAGCGGCGCCAATGGTGTCTCGTGCGCGCTGACGTGCAGCGTCGGCTTTCTGCTTGGCCGTCTGACGCTTGCTTGGTGTTGCCTTCTGGCCTGCCGGTTCGGAAACCGAGCCAGTCGGGGCGGCAGCAGGCGAGGCCGCTGCCGGTACTTTGCTCATGGGCTTCAGAGGGGACCGAACCACTGCCGGTTGTTCGCCGAACAGATACTCCTCGGCGCTATCCTTGTCCGCCTGAGAAGGCCGCTCTCGACTTGCCTCGAACTGACGGGCATTGAACTCGTCGCCACGCGACCGCGCTTCGGCGATGGCGTTATCCATCAGCCATTGATCGACGCGCTTCAGGGTGTTGCTGGCCTTGCGGTTGTTACTGGTGTCAATCTTGGGGAATGGAGTCGTCACGCGCCCGCTGGCTGTCAATACACGCTCGCCTGCGGATAGCTTGCCGCCTACCTCACCTCGACGGATCTCTTGCTGATCCGAAGCCTCACCTGGCTGCGGCGCGGCCTCGCTTCCAGCGGCCTGCGCTTCTTGAGCGACGACAGGCGCCAAGGCGAAGCCACCTTCGACAGCTACCGGCTCATAGCCCTGCAGCCGGCGGTTCTTCATGGCCTGCCGCGCGGTCTTCTCGGTCTTGAAGGGCGTGCCGTCGCCGCGTAGCACCAGCCCCGGGCTCAGTGCAGGCTGAGCGTCGGCGGCAACGTCTGTACTAGGAAGATCAATTCCGCTGCGCTCTCCAGATGCGGCGGGAACGGCTCGCCCGACCGCATCAACGCCTGGAGTTGCCGCGACTGCTCCCGCGTCAGCAAGCCCAACCGGAGCAACCGCTTCAACGCCTGGAAGGCTGACATCTCGTACTGGTAGACCATCGGTAGCATATTGGCTCCCCGTAATCTCTACCGGCGCCTCCGCTTCGGCCACCGCCGCCTCCGCCTGGCGCATCGCATTCTGCACGGCCCTGCCGACCGGGCCGGACGGGGCAGGCTCGACGGCCGGCGCCAGCTCCTCCATCGGCACCAGCGTTTCATTCTCACCCATGCGCACGCGGGCATGCGGCCGATCATCGCCGGGAGCGCGCTCGTTGACGCTGATCACCTCCAGCGGGATCTCCTGGCCGTTGCTCCGCCATACCGCCGGCTGACCGGGCTGGAGAATAGTGTCATCCGCCGGCACGGCCACTTCGGCGCCGCCGGCCAGATCTGCCTCGAACTGGTCGAGGGGGGATGAAACCGCACTATCTTGTGCCGCACCATCCTGTGCGGCATCAAAGCTGCTAGGACGGGCGAGTGCGCCGAAGCCAGCGCCCATGATGCCGCCGGCAGCCAGCCCGCCCAGACCCTCGTTCAGAACGCCCGCCGTCAGCGGCCGGCTCGGGTCGGCCTGGCGCACCGCATAGTTCTCGGCGGCCCGCTGCGCCATGGACTGCGGCAGCTCCTCCAGCACGCCCTCGGCGAACGCACCACGCGTCATCCGGCCGACAATGTTGCCCGTCAGGCGCCCGGTCAGGATGTTGGCAAGCACCCGGTCGCCCATGCCGCCGAACAGGCCAGTCGCGACACCGGCAATCAAGAAACCCTGCGTCGAAGCATCCTCGGCGAGCTGCTTGCGCGCTTCCTCGAAGCTCAGGCCATTATCCAACAGCGCCTGCATAGCCTCGGACTGGCGCAGCACGTCGGCATCCATCGCTAGGATTTCCTCGCGCACCTCGCGCCCCGTGCCGGCACCGCCAAGCAGGCCCTCGGTAATGCCGCCGGCAACCGTGGCCGTGCGCGCCGCTGCCGTAGCAGCCGCCTGCTGGGAGCCGGTCTTGGCCAGCGCTCGGGCATAGGCGACCTTTGCCAGCCGGCCAGCGGCGCCCATGGTCAGCACCGTCTCGGGCAGCGACTGGACAACACCAGCCAGATAGGAGCGCGGATCACCCCAGGCCGGACCGAACGTATTTTTCTCCTCGTCCCACCAGGCTTTTTGCAGCGCTTCCCGCTGCTTGGGGCTGAGCGCCTTGGTGGAGGCTTCCATGCTCTCGCGCAGGATCTCTTCCGAGTCCTTGCCGGAGATGAAGCGGTCCACCGAGTCCACGGCCGCCACGATGCTGGGGCCGACTTTGGGAATGCGGCTGATCAGCTCGCGCAAATTCATGGCCGTACTGGTCAGGCCCCTGATCAGCAGGTTGCCGACATCGCGCGCAATGCCAGGCTGCTCCTCGGTCGCTGGCTCTTCCGCCTCGCTCACCGCCGGCTGCTCGGGCTCCGGCGTCAGCTCCTTGCCCGTCACCACCTTGAACCGCCCCGGCGCTATGCTGTCGAGCTGCCGCTGCAGCTCCTCCAGGCTGGGCAGCGCCTGCGCGCGCAGATTGGGCAGCGCCTGCGCGCGAGCATTCGGCTGCGTCAACTCCGGCAATGGCGGCAGGCCGCCTTCGCGCTCCCACTCATCAACAAGGCGGTCCAGCGGCGAACGAAGAAAGGCGTTACGGTTCGGCACGATTCGACACTCTCTCTTATCTGTTTGCCAGCTCCAGCCCTGGCGACCGGATTATAGCGGCAAGTTGATCGCGTTCCTGCAGCAGGGAGGCTATGCTGCGGCGCAGGAAGGCGGCTCGCTCCCGCGAGCGAAAGTCGCTCGCCCCCTCAAGCTGGGCCAGCAGCCGCTGCTGGTCCGCCAGTTGCTTTTCCACATTTGCCAGATCGCGCTGCGCGCGCTGCACGCGCTGCGCCTGACGCTGCCGCTCCACTCTTTGGACCAACGCTTCCGGCGTCGTCCCCATCTGCGCCGCCAGATTTTCCAGCCGTTGCCGTGCGGCAGCCAGCTTCTGCTCGGTGGCACGTAACGCGCCGGCCGGCGGACTCATAATCTCACCTGACTGTATGCCGCGGATAATTCCTTCGGCTTCCGCTATCTCATCAACCAATGCCTCCGCGTCACCCAGAGATGCCGTACCGGGCCGCCGCTCTGTCTGGGCTGGAGGCCGCCCAGAAGGAGCCTGAGAGGCGGCCGGCGCAGGCTGCCCAGGCGGCTCTTGCGGAAGCTGCATAATGCGCCGCATGTCTACCGGCATGCTCTGACCGGTCTGCTGGTCGATGATGAACAGCCCACCCTGCGGGCCGGTGGGAGCGCGGCCGGCGCGGATCTCCCCGCCGAGCCGATAGATCTCCTGGACGATGCCACGCGCCCGCTGCAGCAGCTCATCGTCGCTGAACCGGCGATTGCTAATGTCGGAGCGCAGCTCATTGAAGAGGTCAGTAATGGCATCCTCCGGCGGCCGACCGGCGCGGTAGGCTCTTATCGCTGCATTGGCAGCACCTTCGCCGTACTGCGCTTTGAGCCGGGCTTTCAGCAGTTCCAGCCGCTCCTTGCCCATCTGCTCGCGGTTGAACTTGCGTTCTTCCAGCGCGTCCTTGGCCCGCGCGCGTGATGCCGCCGACTCCTGCTCGATAGCGCTTCTGGCAAGGTCAGCCGGGTTGTACGCCAGCGCAAGCTGCGTGAAGCTGGAACGGTCGAGCTCCATCTCGAAGTCGGTGCCGGTATCCTTGTCGTGCAGCTTGAGCTTGGCGATAGGGCCGGCCTCCGACTCGACTATCTCATAGCTTTTGACGGAAATGCTCGGGTCCACGTAGCTGCTGTAATACTTGCCGAACCCCTGGATGGCCTTGTCGTAGTTGCCAGCGTTGAAATTCATCCAGAGCGACGACCAGTCCTTTACCGCTCTCCGGCCACGCTGATTGCTGATCATCTCGTCCCACTTGATCGCCTTATCAACGTCACCTTGGGCGATGTACGTGTCGCGGATCTTCGGTGCATGATCGCGGTAGAAGTAATCGACGGTGGAATCCACCAGCCGCTCAGCCGCCTTGCGCGCAGCGGCCTGGTCGGTGAACGTCGTGCCGCCGACCTGGAAGCCCCGCGTCGGGCCGACATCACTCGGCAGAGAAATCTCCTGAATCAGTTTGGAGATGTCCTGCTCGCGCTGCTGTTCGGCCTGTGAGAGACCTTCACGGCGGATGCGCTCAAGCTCGTTCTCCTGTCGGACGTCCTTAAGCTGCTTGCCGAGCGACAGCCCCCTGATAAAGCCGTCCGTCAGCGAACCAAGGCCAATGCCGATGTTAGCAAGGCTCATTGCTCAGCCCTCTTGTTGCGCCGCCTCACTTGAAGGCCCGCTTGATCAGATTGAATACCCCTTCTGGGTTGCCAAGCTTGCCGACGCCCTTCAACACTTCGCCGCCGAATCCGCCGACCTTATCGCCATAGTAGTCCATGTCGTGCTCCACCACCTTGCCAGTGATGAGGTCGCGCGCCCATTCGCTCTTGCTCTCGGGCCGCCGGCCTGCCTTGTTGGCCTGCCATTCGTTGGCGATGATGGCCGCCGCCAGCAGCCCCCACGGACCGGCCGAGCCCAGCGCGCTGCTGCCGCCCGCCGCGCCGCCACTGGCCGCACCGCCTGCAGCGCCACCACTTCCTGCTGCCGCGCCGCCGGACGTAGCGCCACCGGCAAGTGCGCCCCCGCCACCGCCACCAATAAAGCTCTGCACCATGCCCGGGTTCACCCCGCCAAGGCCGATTTGCTGGGCTTGCCCAGCCTGCGTCGCCCGCCGCTGCTCCTCCATGCGGCGCCGCTGTTCTTCCTGCTGACGGCGTAATTCCTCCTGCTGCCGGCGCAGCTCCTCCACCAACCGCTCGCGTTCGCGGCGCATTTCCTCAATGGACGCCTGCTGGTTGCCCGAATACTGCATGCCGTTCACTTCTTCGCCACCCGCTCAAGCCGCTCCAGCTTCTCGTCCAGCTCCTGAATCGCCTTCATGGTGATGCCAATGGCGTCCTGCAGCGGGATGGTCTTGCCATCGCCCAGGCCGGTCTGCTTTTTGAAGTCCTCGGCATACGGGCCGATGTGGCGCTTGTCGTCGGGCGGGATTACACCCGGCGGCGCCTTACCCTGCGCTTCCGGCTTGTATTTCCAGGACTCCACCGGCAACCCCTTGATGGCCTGCAGCGCGCCCTTGACAGGTTTCTTGTCGGTCTTCTTGGCCTTGGAAGAGCTATATCTGAGATACGCACCAATGCCTTGACCAATGGCGCCCGCAATGCCACCGATCCCAGTTGCAGTTGCCTGCTGGTTGGCCGCCCACGCCTGCAGCTGGTTCTGGTACTGCTGGTTGAGGATATTGGCCATGCTGGTGTTGCCGTACATGGCGCCCTGGAAACCTTGGCCCATGATCTGGGTGTTGCCCATGAAGGCGCCGTGCGCTCCTTGCGCGCCGGCCAGGGCCGAATTGCCGGCCGCCAAGCCAAGGCTTGCGGCTTGCGCGGACTGAGCCGGCAGGCCACGGCCGATGTTGACGGCATCGGCCCGCATCGCCATGCCTTCCTTGCGCACCTGATCGCGCGCCTGGTTCTGCGCGCCGGCTGCGGCCAGTGCCGTCTGCAGCTCGCTGGCCCGGTCCAGCCCTTGGAACCGGCCACTGGCCGGGTTCACACCCATGCTGGCCGCTTGACGCTGGCTCGCCGCTCGCTGTGCGGCCGCGTTCTGGAGCACATCAGCCTTAGCTTCTGCAGCACGCTGCGCCTGCCGCTCCGGGCTGTCCCAGGTGCTTGCCTCTTCAACGAAGCGATCTTCCAGCGGCTGGAACAGGTCTTGGTAACGCTGCCGATCTTCCTCCGACCAGCGCATTTGCCGGTCAGACATCTCGATCTGCTGCTGGCCGATGAGCTTGGTCAGCTCGTCAAGTTCCGCCTGGCGTTCATTGGCGATGTCGAACTGCTCGCGGGCGAAGCTCAGCCACTCCCTGCCCAGCTCAGCGCTTTCAAGCGCCGCTTTCCCGATGTTCGGGTCCGGCTTTGGCGCTTTGCCGCCCTTCTTGAACATCAGCAACTCCTGCCAGGGCTTGCGTTCTGGCGCGGCTTGCTCGGGCTCAGCCTCGTTCGCCGATGCAAACTGCAGCGCTCGCGGCAGCAGCAGCAGGAGGAGGGCGGACAGCATCAACGCGATGGAGGGGTCATGCATGGCGATACTCCGGGGGAATCCAGGGGCAGTGCTCGCGCAGCATGCCGAGCACTACGATGTCATCATCCGGCAGCGCATGCCGGCAGACGCCTTCAAGCACGAAGCCAAGCCGGCGATTGAAGGCGAGCGCCGCCGTGTTCTTGGCCGGCACCAATCCCGTCACCCGCCGCAGCCGCAGCTGGATGAACGGGTAGGAAAAGGCAGCGACCAGCAGCTTCCGGTTCAGCCAGCGCCGCGAGCCGTCGCTAACCACGTGGATGTTACAGTCGGCCTCGGAGAAGCCGTCCCACACCACCACGGCCGACAGTTCGCCATCACGCAGCCGGCCCATGGCCTTGGCGTCCGGGCGAAAGCGCAGCCCAAGGCGGGACTCCGCCCAAGCAATCAACTGCTCCTTGCCCTCAGTGGTCAGCGCCATGGTCCATTTAACCCTGGTTCCAAACACGAACCATTGTAATGGTAATCGCACCAGCGCACCAGCATAACTACCGGCTGCGCAAGCCATTTTCACCCAGCGCAACAAGGGCTTGTCGGATCATCTCAAGATCCTTGCGCAGCGCGTTGAAGTCGTCCGCTGTGGGTGCGCCGGACACCTCGCGGCTGGCCAGCGCCGGCAACCGGGCAAGGTCGCCACGCCGTAGCGCAAACCGTGCCGACGCACCTCGCTCGCCGGCCAGGATCTCCAGTTTCTCTTTGAGGATGGCAAACTCACGCCGCAGCTGGTTCACGTCACACCTGCATCAGCTCGGCGCCCGTGGTGGCCAGCGTGATCTGCGCAATGCGCATGTTGCCGCTCACCTCCACTTCCCATTGCCGCGCCAGGAAACCCGACGGCAGCCGGCGCATGACGTTGACTTTGTTGACCACCGCCACCAGCCGGCCATCGGCATAGACGCCCACGGCCGCCGTGTTCTGGAAGGTTGGTGGGCTCTTGAGGTCGTCGCCATTGATGGCGTGGACGTTGAACGCTGCCGCACCCAGGGCGCCTCCCACGCGGCCCGCAGCGATCTTCTGCGCGTTTTCCTGCCGAATCTTCTCGGCCTCTTCCTCCAGCGCCGCCCGCTCCTCCTCGGTCAGCAAATCCTCGGCTTCGATCAAGATGGCGCCGAAGTTGGTGGGGCGCGGCAGAATGAACTGCTTGGAGCGCCAACGCATCAGCTCGCTGGCCTCGCCGCGTGCATCGAACTCGTAGATGTCGTTGTCGATCAGGTAGTAGAGCGAGCCGTCTTCCAGGCTGTAGTGAAACGCCTTCGCCGACACGGCATTGCGCACCAGAAACGGCATCTCACCCGACAGGTCGAAGATCAGTGTGCCGGTGCGCTCCACCAGATCGTGGTCGCTGTAGCGATAGCTGGCGTAGTAGCGGCCTTGGTATTGGCCGCAGACAAATGTGGTCGGCGAATACCTCAGCCACTCAGACCGGCTGATGAGGCCGGCGGTGACCAGCTGCGCACCATTGGACGACACCACCACCAGCCCCTCATGCGAGGCGTAGGCGACGGCATAGCCCAGATCAATCACGCTCTGCGGATTGATGCACGGCAGGTTCAGCTCCAGCTTCTCCATCACCATGCTGTCAGGAGAGGTGCCGGTGACCACGTAGGGATGCCCCTTGGTGACGACAGCGAGAGAAGCACCGAACGCGCCCAGGCCGACGATCTCGTAGTCACAGGTCAGCACATAGGCTTCCGGCCAGGCGTGCGGCCGGTACGGCTCGCAGAAGTACAGATCCTTACCGACGAAGCCGGCCATCATGCCATTGGGCAGCGCGGTCAGCCCTTGCAGATTGTCCGGCGGCGGATTCCACAGCCTGGACGGCAGCGGCTCGTTGATGGCGTCCGGCGGGATGTTATCGACAAAATCGGTATTCGCTGCCGGCCGCTCGGCAATGAAGTAAAGATCGGTCCCCCCTGAGCCAGTTTGCGAGCGGTAGATGCGCTGTAGAGTGATGCCACGGCCGGCCGGCGGCTCCTCGAAGCCGGACAACGTAACCGTCTGCCCCGGCTCCCACTCCACTTCATCGCTGATGGGGCAGGGCTCGGACTCTTCGCCGAACTCGGTGACGAAGGTGTAGACGTACAGCCGGGTGACTTTATCGCCGCTGCCAGTGCCGCTCACCGTCGCCGTCAGTTTCGTGGTCGGCCTCGGCACAGCCAGCGGATAGACATTGCCGCCGACGCGCATCTTCGGCACGCCATCACCCGTGTAGTAAAGCCGGTCCTGCGCTACCGGGCCTGGGGCAGCATTGACCAGCCCCGTCCAGCCCAGCCACTCATTCCCATGCCGGTAGATAGTGCGGTAGTTGGTGGCATCCGCAAAGCTGAATACGCGCCGGGGCTTGCGGATCGGCGTAAGCGCCCCGTCATCGAGCCGGACATTGAACGCCGCCTGCGCCGACATGTCGGGCAGCAAGCGCGGCAGGAGCTTGGGAATCTCGCCGGAAAAGCCAACCAGCTTTAGCGTTGCCATACCGCACCACTCCGCACCACACTACCCGCCACCGCTCACCTGAGCTTTCACCCACTGCCAAGCGGCAATACACAGGAAGATCAGCAGCGCCCAGACGCCGCCCTTGATCAGATGCAGGGTCAGTTCCTCGAACAGCCGCCGCCGCGCACGAACCATGCGCATCATCTCCTCATGGGCGATGCGATGCTCATGGGGATCGCCTTCCGGAAAACCGGACTTGAACAGCTCCACCAGCCGCTGGTACTGCTCGTCATGCTGCCGCTTCAATGCCTCCGCGAAGGCATCGAGCCGCCGGCCAATTCGCTCATCAATGCGTGCGTCCAACTCGCGCAGCGTCATCTCCGCATCTGTGATGCTGAACCGGCGGTTTCCGTCCATCCCTGTCTACTCACTTGCAGAGCACAGCCAACGTGTTCGGGCAGAACCGCCAGGGCTCCACCAGACCAATGGCGGCACCTACCGCCTCCGAACAGAACCAACGGCGCTGCTTGCCGGTCACAGGCCGCGCCAGGAAGCCCAGCAGGCCAAGGTGATCGTAGCCGGCGCCTTGGTGTTGCTTGAACCACCCCAGCGCCGTTTCCGGATTGCCCAGCGACGTAGTCAGAACATCCCAGCGCTCCGGGTTGAGCGCCATGCGCTTGAGCCGCACGCCGCCGTCCAGGTGCGATGCCGAACCGCACAACACCGTACCATCCGGATACTCTTCCAGGATCAGCTCACAATGGCTGTACGGGCCACGGGTCCACCAGCGCACCAGAACATTGAATATGCCTTGCAGGCCGGGGCGAGTTGCCTTGTAGAAAGCGATCTTCATGGCGCCTGCTCCGCAATAGCCTCCAGCTGAGCGATGTACGGCGCGGCCACGATGGCAAAGTCGGCGTCGTCAGGAGCCGCATCAACGGCTGCCTTGCCTAGCAACCTAGCTTGCCGGATTGCCGACAGCGCCGACATCCAGGCAGCCTCGGTGTCAATGATGTCCTGCGCGGCCTGCTCGGCGGTCCAGCCACGCGCCTGCGCCCACACCGCCACAGCCGGCGGCACGTCATTGGCGGGCTTGCCGGCCGCAACCCATTCGTCAGCCTGCTGCTTGGCGAGCCGGTACTCCTCAGCGACATACTGCCCAGGCGAGACAAATGCGTCCCGAGCTTTGCCGGCAGCTAGGTCGATGGAATCCTTGGCCGCCTTGCGGCGAGCGTCAGCAGGAATCGGCGGATGGAGATGCGCATCGATCTCTTCCGGCGTCATCTCAACAAGTTCCGGAGCGCCCCACTCTTGCCGATCCTGCTCGGCTTCGTAGGCAAAAACTTCGCCGGTCTCAGGGTGTTTGTAGTATTTCATCATCGAAGCTCCGCCCAATAAACAAAACTAAGATTAGTAGTTCTGTATCGATATCGATACCCCGCCGGGACGATAAACGAACACGATGAACTTGTTGTGCCCGCATTCCCTACGCTCACCCAGTTTGTTCCGTCTTCAGACACTTCGGCTATTCCACCTGCTCCCAGGTGGATAGCCACATAAATTGGGCGGCCTACTGTATTTGTATAAATAGTACTCGACGACCTACTACTGGTCACATCCCTCCACGTCTGGCCCACTCCAATCGGAATATGGCTACTTGCTAGCGAAATCGTGCGATTGGCAGACAGGTTGCCGCCGCCAGTAAGACCAGTCCCGGTAGAGATAGTACGACTGGTTTTGACTAAATGCGCATCGTTTACAGGGCTGTAAACGCGCTCGCCACTATCGTACAGCCCGTTTATAGCATTCAGTGTGCCGTTCCCAAGTGTCGGCGCCGTTGATGGGCCTATCACAACCCCGCCATTGACTATCTTTGCCTGACCGACACCATTTGCAAAAACCAGAATCGTTTTCGGGGACGACGCATCACTATTGCCGTAGACTAGGATACCGTTCCTAAGATACTCTCCGAAAAAAATGTTTGAACGACCAGCAGAATTTTGGGTTACTATCCCCAGCCTGTCGCCAGCCGGAGAGTCCCACATAATTTGCGTGGCGGGATGGAGATTCGAAAAGTCGCTCTGCCTGACTACGTCTTCAATATCGCTCTGCCTGACTACGTCTTCGATATCGCTCTGCCTGACTACGGTTTCCTCGCCGCCTCCGCTCTTGAATTTCAGCTCGGGCTTGCCGCCGACACTAGCAATGCTGAAACGCAGATTCTTCGCATTCCGGCCCTCCACCTGGGGGAAGTTCTCTTCGAGCGTGCCCGAAGTCAGCCTCAGACTAACCACGTCACCAGCATTGAAGGTGATGGCAGACGTGCCTTCCTGAGCCCGCACCACGGTCAGGGTGTCGCCACTGCGCCCGGTGCAGCGCATGATCTCGAACTGCGAGGGGTCGGAGGCGCGCACAACGGTAATCGGGAACCAATCTCCCGAGCCCAACGCCGGGAAGCGCGAGCCATGACCGGCTTCCAGCGTCAGGCTGGTGGCGCTGTTGCTGATTGCCATCGCTAAGAGGCCATCCGCGTTGTTGGATAGTTTCAGTGCCATTCTTCCGTCCTAGTGTAGTGCCGAACCATGCAGGATAGTGCTAGCCCCCTTGCGTGAGGCGCAGCAGCTGCGCGCCAAGCAACTGGCGGGATTCCTCGTTCGCCCGGACCATTTCATTGCGAAACGACTCCACCGCCGCGCCGGCCTGACTGGTCTGCCGCGCCTGCTCGATTGCCAGCAGCGGCAGCCAGGCCAGGCTGCATTTCCACTCGTCCACCGGCTCGCCGGTCTGCGGATGCATGCCGCGCACCTGCACCCACAGCGGGCAGGTGTGGCAGACGCGCGAAACGTCCTTGCCGTGGAACGGGCAGACCAAGCCTTTTTCAGCGCGCGGCACCATCATGCAGCCTTCTCCGCGATGATCACGTCCACGTACTGGACGCGAAAGTCGAGCGGCACGTCGGAGCCGCCCAGGGGGACGCTGACGCTGTGCGAGTGCCCGCCGGCAGTGGATGTCCATCCTTGCTGCGCGTTGGATGCGTGGTACTGCCCACCGGAGCCGCCGGAGCGATCAGGCCCGTGATAGTAGGTGTACGTATGGGCGTGATCACCTGCCCAGTCCGTGCCCCCGGTCAACGTGACGTTCGGGAGGTTGGCATGGGTGATTGGGCGGTTGGCAAAGGCAGCGCTGAACGCAATGGCCCCGCCGCTGCTGACATTGCCGCTGACCACACGCAGCGCCTTGTCGTTGTGGTCGGTGACCTTGACCCAATCAATCGGCGCCACCGACTGCTGAAACAGCATCCGCGTGCCATTCGGAAAGGCATCGAAGGTGCGCCCACTGCTCACCGGCAGCTTATAGAACATCGGCAGCCCATCGGGCTGCATGATGAAGTATGCAAACGGCTCGCCGCCGCGCAGCTCCAGATTGCCAGTCGGCCCTCGCGCAAGATCCCAATCTTGTGCGCCAAGACGGCTGAACGCGGCGTCCCTGCCAAGCTGTGCGAAGCGCCCCAGCAGGCCGGCCGTCAATCGGAGCTCCACCACCGAGCCGGCCGGGAACGCCCTCTGCGCCGTCCCTTCCTGGCCGCGCAGCACCGTCAGCGTATCGCCCGTGCGCGCTGTGACATAGACGATCTCTATTTCTCGATCAGGCGCGACCAGCGTGACCGGGAAGAACTGCCCAGCGGTCAGCGTCGGGAACTTGCTGCCGTCACCGGCCTTGAGCTGGATGGTCGTTTCCTGCTCGTCGATGCCGAGCGCCAGCAAGCTGGTAGCGTTGTTGGCCAGTATCATTTCCATGCTCAGCACTCCGTCACTTGCACCTGAAAGCAGACTTCCTTGATGCGGCCCTGCTCCGTGGTGGCCACCACGTTGACGGTGTAGCACTCGCCAGGCTCGCCGCCGGATAGCCACACCTTCACGATGTCATCGAACAGCTGCACCGCATCCAGCCCCAAGCCTTCCGGCTCGACCGACGCCGAGGCGTCCGTGATCTGGTCGCCGTCCGGCAGCCAGGCACCGAAATGGATGTCCGCATCGCGACGGTCCGCCGCCGCCTTACGCCGAACACCGATCCGCATCCCGATCTCCTTCTGGAGCAACGATGAAGGTCCAATCCTCCGCGCCCACCGGCAACTGCCAGCTCGGATGCGCCGGGTGGTACTCGCTCGGGATGACAGGGAAGCCGTGCCGCTCGGCAACCATCAGCACCTTCACGGCGGCCGAACCACTGGCGTGTACATGCCGCCACCAGTCCGGCTTGAGTGAAGCCGCTAGTTCCAGGTGGCCGCGCCCGCTGAGCCGCAGCTTGCCGCCGAACCGGCCGCTGCCAGCACTCTGCACCCGGATCGCCGCGTCGCCTTGTGGCGAGTACATGTGCAGATTGGCCTTGCCGCGCGCATCCAGCCACAGCGACGTGGCCATCTTGGGCCTGTGGGTCTTCGCCACCTTGGAGTTGAGGGCTGACTCCACCCGGAGGCGGGCAATGCCAGAGCCATACGGCGCCGGCTTGATGGCCGACTCCAGATCGCCCTGCACCACCAGCTTGGCCAGGCCAGCGCCGCGCGTGCCGAACACCACATGCGCCAGCAGCTCGGGGCTGATGCGGATGTCGCCGGTCAGGGTCGGATGGAAAATCATCCGCTCATTGATGCCAGCATCCACCTCGGTATCGGCCTGAGCCTCACCGAACACACCCGGCGCAATCTGCTCTGCGCTTTCGCCAGCAACCTCCAACTCGGCTGCCAGTGCCGGCGTGACAACCTTATGTTCCTGCGATGCCGCCGCCACCTCGACAGAGGCCGTGCCCGACAGGACGAGGCCGTAGGTGATCGGCAGGCCAGCCTCCAGCGTCACCGACGCACCCAGCGTCAGCGGGATGGTGTAGTTCCCGTTGATCGCAAAGGCGTTGATCGGCGCGCGGTTCATCGCTTAGAGCACCTGCACCGTCAGCTTTTCGATGTCCACGACGAACACGTCACCCGGCTGGATGATGCGAGTCTGATCAAGCGGCGCCGCAATCAACAGGTTGCCGCCAGTGGCCGCATCGAACAGGCCGAAGTGGGTGATGGTCAGGTTGCCAGCGCCGTTGTAGACCGGGAACAGCAGCTGTTTGGTGTTCTTGGTCACGCCATTGACCGGCGCGGTCCAGGCTTGGGCCAGCGTGCCCTCACCCTTGGTGCTGTCCTGCCGCACGTAAGACGGCCACTGCGTGGTGTTCACCTCGTTGGCGCCCTGATCGTTCGGGTCCGCCGTGTGCAGCGACACGTAGACGGATGCCGGTTTGGGGAAGGTGCCACCGCGCAGCGTGGCATTGATGATGTTGTTTTCCAGATAGTTCGATGCCGCAGCCATGGCTACCTCCTAGAAGAACTGTGGGGTGATCCGCACCGGGGCGCGCTGCTGTCCGCGCACATGCTGCGACGCCAGCCGGTCCAGCTCGCGCTCAAAGCGGCCGGCGTGATAGGTCGCCAGATCGACGCTGGTGAACAGCTGCCCAGGGATGGCCAGGATCTCGGCGAGCGCGCCATCCGCGAGCACCCGCGCATACAGGTCGATGAGAAAGTCCGGCAGCTCCTCGGCCTCCTCGGAGGGCTTGAGCAGCGTGGTCAGCTCCAGCGTGCCAGCAGCAGCAGGCACCACGCGCACCGTGCCGGGGGCAAGCTGGGTGATGTAGCGCCCCAGCGTTGCCGTCTCGGTGCGCCAGCCAGGCCGGTTCTCGTCCAGCCACGACACCGACACCGCCTCCAGCGGCCGGCCCTCGAAGCGCGCGGATTCAATCTGGTGCAGAACCGCACCGTATGGTGCGCATACGATGTCACTGCACTTGCCCGACACCTTGAATCGGTCGGTATCGCGCCAAATCTTGGTGCGCTCGCAGAAGCGAATCGCTGCCGTGCGGATCGCGTCAATCGCAATCGGCTCCGGGCAGTGATTGGCGCGCGGCAGGACGTAGCGCAGGATGCTATCAAGGGGTTTCATCCAGCGCCCCCTTCGGTGAGTAGCCGCCTTGTGCCTCGTTCTGGCCGGCCAGCGCCGCCTGGAACGCCTGGTAATGCGCAGCGGCCACTTGGCCGTTGGCGTATTCGGAATCCTTGGACAGCGCCCGATAGAGAACGTAGCTCACCAGCGCGCCAGCATAGGCGCGGTCCAGCTGGAGCTCGTCCTCAGCGCTCTCAACCGGCGCCGGAGTCTCAGCATAGACAACCTCCACCTGCACGCCCTCTTTGGCCGGCGGATAGACGTAGAAGCTCTTGGGCGAGCGGTCGTCCGTGCAGAAATGGCGCACCGTGCCGGCCGGCTTCATCGCGTACCAATCCGGTCGGGCGTCATCAAGCTGGCTGCGGTCCACCCGGCGAATGGCGCGGCCGGGGATGTTGCGCACCACGTCCAGCAGCATCAGCCCCGTCTCAGGAATCTGCTGCAGTGGCCCTTCGACGAGCTCCAGGACTTCGGTCTTGGCGCTGGCCGCCGGTCGGTGAATGGCGATTTGGGCGGCGCCCTCGTTCACCCAGTCGATCAGCTCGTCTTCGGTCCAGCGGACAAAGCGCTGGCCACCGGGGTCGCGCTCATAGTCATTGAGCACCGTGGCCGCGCTACGCAGAATGTCCGCCACCAGAATAGGCATCAGCCCATCGCCTCCAGCTCCGCGCGGATGCGCTCGATGGACCACTTGCCATGCGGCTTGCGACCGAAGCGGGCCTGGTACTGCTCCACCCAGTAATCGCGGTCGCCCGTGGCCGGCGCCTCAGTGGCCTGTGCTTCTTCCGTGGCGACCTCTTCGGCCGGCGCCAGCGGCTCGACTGTCGTCAGCTCCATCTTCGGCAGCTCGGCAGCCTTGGGGACTTCGGCCGCCCGATAGCCTTCCGGGATCGCCAGCAGGATCTTGGCGTGCTCGGGGTTGCTCACGTCGCAGAACTCGCGGCCGTCCGCGTCCGGCACGAAATGGTATTCGACGCCACCAAGGGTAACGCGCGTGCCGCCAGGGCGCCGCAGGATGCTCTCAATGCGCATATCGCCTCCAGAGAGGAAGCGGGGCCGAAGCCCCGCCTCGGGCTACTGCACCATGAGCAACGTCAGGGCGATCTTCTTGCCGGCCGTGACAGATGACGACACCTTCACGCCGATGCTGCGATCACGGTCAGCGGGGGCGATGGTGAAGGCGCTCGACTCTCTGGGGCGCGCCACAGCCTCAGCGGAAGCGTCCTCATTCCTGAACAGCTCGTCGCCGCAGGTGCGAGTGCCGTCCGGGTCACCGACCGCACCGGACATGATGCCGACATCGAGGCTCACGCCAAGCTCCTCGGTATCGAGGATGGCATCAACCACGGTGTGGTAGGCCGGCAGCACCGCCAGCTCCACGATGTCGCCCTCGTCCAGGTCGGTGTCGATGGTGACCTCGAACCGCTGCGCCACAACAACACCGGCCTCGCGAGAAGTCGGGGTCTGCTTGCGGCCGAGCGCCCACTCAGACTGAATTGCAATGGCCATGTCGTCTGTCTCCTCCGATTAGGCCCGGTTCGGGTCTTTGGCGTAGGTATCGAGCGCAATCACGCCGAAATCCTTGCCGTTGAAGCGCGTCTTCTTGAATCCGAAGATTGCACCGGAGGCGACGGTGGGCTCATTGCCGTAGTCCTTCATCTCCTCCTTCCACTCGAAGCGCATGCCGCCGCTCGTGCCGTAGGCAATCGCGCCCGCCTGCCGCCCGAGGAACAGCGCACGGGCCGCCGGCAGATCGCCGCCAGCGCCGTAGTCGTTGAACCGGATGGCGTTGCGGTGCGAGTGCAGCACGACGTTGTTGATCATGCCGAGGCTGCCCCGGAAGATCGGGTTGTTGCGGCCCTCGGCAGCGGCAGCGGCCTTCTGGATCTCCAGCCAGCCGGCAGCGTCCGAGGTGCGCAGGTCGTGCTCCTGGAACGGCGACATGACCACCACGTAGCGGTCCTCACCCTCAATGCTCACCGGGCACATGTTGGCCGCGTCCGGGTCTTGCGCCTGCAGCATGGTGGCCTGCACCGCAGCCCGCTCGATGAGCAGCCGGCTCATGGTGTCGTTGGCGGTGATGGTGGCCTTGCTGGTCGCCGAGCCCGCATAGAGGATGTGGCCGGGATCCGGCGCCTCAATGGGGTTGCCAGCGTGGCCAGTCCAATCCTTCGGGAACAGGAAATCCGCGTTGATGCCGCGAGCGCCGGAGAGGTAGATGAACATCAGCTCATCCATGAACCGGCTCCAGTAGTCGGAGAGGCGGTTCTTGGCGACAGCGCGGAGGTTGTGGACCGTGCGCTTGCGGGTCATCTTGCCGCCGGCCGACACGGCATGCCGCGCCTGGTCGATGCGCACCTCGTCGGTATAGAAGCGCAAGTTCTCCTCCTTGCCCTCCAGCCGCTGGTCGCCCTCGGTGTAGCCGCCGCGCAGCTGGACCGACAGGTCAAAGCTGATGCGGTCGCCCGAATCGGACTCAAGCTCGGTTTTTCGCTGGATGATGGCGTTGTCGTCGGTGCCGACGAACTTGCGCTCGAAGTAACTCTTTTTGGCCTGGTCTACCGCAAGGGCAGCCGACCACTTCTTTGCGGCCTTCGGATCGCCGAAGGGAATGACAGTCTGACTCATCTAGGAGTGCTCCTGTTGAATGTGTTAACCACTCAACCCACCGCACTCCTGCGCGAGTGGACTATGCCGCCCTAGCTAATAGGGCCGGTTCGATTATCACACCATGCTTCTTAATTTGCAACCACCCTCGCGCATGTGCCGTCAGCAAGCTGACGGCATGACCGCACCAGAACAGCGCCCAAGGCAGCGCGGTGCGTGACGCCCAGGGCGTCCGCAGCAGTGGGCAGCCCTACGTGGCGGCCACGAATCCCTCGTGACGGAACACCGTCGTTTTCCGCACCGTGCCGTCCGGTAATTTCTCCTCAACACTTTCGCGGCGAGAGAAGGCATAGACCGGTATTAGGCCGCGCTTTTTCAGCGCCTGCTCTAGCGGGGCCATCATGAACGGTGCGCCGCCGATCATGATGCGGCGGCATCCAGCCGCTGCGGCCACGTCGGCCGCGAGATCAGCCGCAACCTCCGCATCCACGGCTATGTCCTCGGCCGTCGGCAGGGTGTCGAACGTCAGTAGGTTTCGTAGTTTGTTCTGATGCTGGGGATGCAGGTCGAATACACCGGCCGCGCGCTGCTCGGTCGTAGCATGGTGCTGTGTGAGATTGAGCACCCGGTGGGTGCTACGGTGATGGTCGATTATGCCAGGGCAGCATTCCCCTGCCGGCCCAACCAACCCATGGATTGGGCAGGCCGGCCGGTAGTAACCCCAGATGTCCATCAGTGTTTCCTCCATGGGCTGCCGGAGCCCTGTTTTTCCGTATGGTTGAGGCGCAGCAGGCCGAGGAGCTCCTCGACCGAGGCCTTGTCCGCGCTGAGCGAATCGCGGCTCGCGCCGGTCGCCTCATGTCGAGCTCCTTCAAAATCCGCCGTCGTAGCGCCCGCGCCTGGCGGCCGCGAGATCCTCTTTCTCGGCGTCGCTCATGCTCTCATACCCCAGAAACGCGCGTGCTGACATGTTGCCCTGCTCCGCGAGGGCGCGAATTTTGGCGATCGTCTCGGCCTTGATCGCCTCACGCTGGCGCTGGATTTCTGCGGCGCGAGCCCGCTTCTCCGCGCGCGCTTCGGCGCTATCGAAAAGGGCCGGGCGCGGCATAGGCGGGAGATTGCCAAGAGCTTCTCGCTCGGCATTGAGGATGTCCACAAGGGGCTGCGCGGCGGGTGAGGACGCCTCGAAAAGGGGCGAAGTGTTCATGGCGTTGGTGGTGTTCATGTCGATACCTCCAGATCCCATAGGGAACCCCTCAGGGTTCCCTGTTATGTGAACTCCTCTAGTGGCCAGTACCCAAAATCCGACGCATCACCAGGATGCGCGCCGAAGAAGTAGCCTTCGGGAGCACAGTTGTCTAAAGCTTCGATCACCTCCTCGAGCAACCAGCACGCGTCCTCTGAATCCCACCACTCGGAATCCTCATCCTCTAGCGCATAGCTCGGGATGAGTCCGAATGGCTGCATCACCATCTGGGCATAGGCGGCTGGGTCGCGCTCCCTGAGCTCATCCAGTAGTACGGGGAGAAGGTCCTGAGTCCGAAGGGTTCCGTGAATCACAGTACCGACATTCATGATGACCACCTCAATTGATGTGTGTCTGTGGATAGTTACAGGCAAACAAAACGAACGATTGGGCGTGAGAGGATCCAGCCACCGATCACGCAAGCCACCAGCACACCAGCCATAGCTATCTCCTGTGTAGATTCCGCGAATCAGTGACTCTCCATGAGAGGAGAGTCACCGTTATCAGCCCTAGCCCTCAATCTCGAACCAGCGGGCCTCTGCTGCCTCCAGGATTTTGTCGCCGCCGAGGCGGTAGGCGGCCTCGCCGTAGGTCTCGCCGCAGGAGTTCTCGTATTCGCCAATCTCAGCCAGGTAGGCATCGACGATGGCGTTGAGCTCGTTGGTGGTGTTCGCGTGCTTGATGGCGTTGATGTAGTTCATCGTTTCTCCCTCCTGCTCTGGCTGCCGGCCCATCCGGCGCCTCACGGTTGCAATCATACGGACTCCGTACACGGAGTGTAATCGTTTGTTTCTATCGTTCGCGCCACATTGATTGATGCCGCACAACACCACACTATGCGGCGAACCTGCCCGCCCTCTCTGCGCGCTCGCCGCACTCCGGCGCCATGCTCCCCCGTTTTATGGCCTCTTTAAACTACGGTCGCTCGTGCCAGCGGCGCGGGCGAGACGCTCGGGGACATGCACGGGGTCACCGATAGGCGGCAGCTATCGAAGCGGGCGTAGCGATAGAAACAAATGCCGCAGTTTCTGCGCTGTTATCCCTTGCAACAGCGCAGTTTCTGCGTAATATTATGTCCCAGGCAGCCGGATGGGCCGGCAGCTAGAGCGAGGAGAGACAATAATGGCGACCTTCACTATCCACTCCCGCGACCACGGCAAGATCACTTTCTTCGTTCGTGACGCCGGCGGCTATGTCTACATCGGCACTGGCACGGACGGCAGGCAGATCTGCGCCGGCGGCGACTACGTCGGAAACACCCTGATGGCCACCGCCGACACCCTGGAATCGGTGGCCCGCAAGTGGCACCGCCAGCATCTCTCGCTGATGCGCAAGAACGGCATCACCACCTATTTCTAATCCTGACGCGCCGGGGCTTGCCCCCGGCTTCTCTGCCGCAAACTGCATGGAGAACAGCAATGAGCACCGAGAACATCCGCGAACTCGTCGCCCTGGGCCGCTACGACGAGGCGTACACGATCCTCAACAATGCCGGCGCGGGCTACGCGGTGGGCGAGGAGGACGACGACATCAACGAGCTGGCCGAGCTGCTGGGCGCCGAACTAATCGTCACCTCCACCAGCAACGAACGGGTCGCGGTCTACCGCCGAGGCGAGCAACTGATTCTGGTGGGCGATGCTAACGGCCCCTGGGCTGTGAACGTCGGCTAACACCGACCAGCCGGGGCCACGTGCCCGGCTTCTCTGCCGCACAGGCAGTTCGAATCAACTGCAATTCAGGGGAAACGACTATGAAATCTGTAATCCTCGGCCGCAACGACGAAATCATAGGCCTGCTTCATTCGGCAGGCCTGCGCGAGGTGGAGGTGGCCGGCGCCGTCGCTGCCGATGGCAGCCCAGTGAACCGGAAAACCTACCGGGTTAGCGCCAGCAAACGGAATTTGGAGCGCGCGCGCCGCTCCGATGCGGGCTACGCGACCCGTCATGAACACCGCGGCTTGGTGTTCTACACGCTGACCTGACCGCGAGGAGGGATATGACTCCTGAGGCTCTCAAAGCTTGGCGTTCCCGGCTGGCCGATCCGGCCGGCCGGCGCCGCAAGCTCTCGCAGTCTGGGGCGGCCCGGTTGCTCCGGGTCAGCCTCCGCACCTACCAGGACTGGGAAACCGGCAAAACCGCGATCCCCGGCCCGGTGGGGCTCGCCTGTGCCGCTATCGAGCGCGGCCTGCCGCCGGTTGAATAGCCCCGCGCGCACGAGCCGCGCGGCCTATGCCGCCAGTAGGTGTTGACGCTGGGCGGGTATGGCAGGGCGAGCTCGATCACTGCCCGCCCTCCCGCTCCCGCAGCATCAGCTCGAGCACCGCCAGCGCGTTCCACGCCTCGTGCGCCGCATGTAGCAGTCCGCTATCGGGGTCGCGCTCCTCAATGGCGCCCAGCAGCCGGTGACGGTCCATAGCATCGCGATACCGCTTGATACCGTCCTGCACGTACTGCCAGCCGCCATCGGTGTACTTGTTCGCCCCGAACGTTCCGACCTCGGCCACCGCCAGTATGGCGCGGGCCATGTCACTCAGGATCAGGCTGGGGCGCACCTTGCCGGCGTCTAGCTTGGCGCCCGGCTTGTGCGGGTCGATGCCGTTGGGGTCGCGCTCGGTGCGCTGGGCCAGTTCCTTGGTCATACCGGCCACCATGTCACGGCCAAGCGCTTGCTAACGCGACACTCGCGCGCCTCGCCTTTGCGCACCCTCTTGGCTGCCTCCAATTCAGGCAGCCTGCGGCCAGCAACATACCGATCCATGCCAGCCGCCTGTGCCAGCTCCCGGCTTGTAAGCCCTGGATGCGCCTTAACGGCGGCTAGAACCGCATGCTGCTGCACCGCCCGCCGGCCGCTCCGTGTATTCTCCTCTGCCGCCAGATGGCTGGTTTCCGGGTCCGTGTTACGCGCCGCCGGGGTGGCGGCAATCAGATCCAAGCTCATGCTGTCTCCCTCTCGCTGATCTGCACAGCATGGTGCTGTGCTATACGCTCCTGCGGTAGCTATCCCACGTGAACTGAATGGCCCTGCCGCCCCCTTCCCGCAGCCGGTCAAACGCGCGCTCGCCCAGGTAGTCACGGATGCCAGCCAGGTCGAGGTTGCTGATAACGATCAGCGGCCGCATCGCCTCGTAGCGAGCGTTGATGATGTCGAACAACAAGACCTTCTCGTCATCGGTGCCGCGCTGCATGCCGACCTCATCCAGGATCAGCAGATCCGGCACCGTGAACGAGCGGATAACCTGCGTTTCGGTTTCGGTGCTGTCTCTGCGGTAGGTATCCCTGATGCGACGGATGGCGTTCATGACCGTGATGAATGCCGCCGTGTAGCCAGCCTCAATCACACGCTTGGCAATGCCGATGGCGAGATGCGTTTTCCCGGTCCCCGGCGTGCCGCAGAACACCAGGCTGCGGCCGACCTCCAGCGCCTCCTTGAACGATTCCGCGTACTCACGGGAGACGCGAAGCGCGTTGGCCTTTTCCGGCGTGTCTGCCTCGAAGCTATCCAGCGAGCGCGCCATGAAGCGCGGGGGGATTGCCGCTTGATTCAGGGCGCTGCGAATCATGCGCTCCTGCCGCTCACGCTCCATAGCGGCAGCGCGCTCCAGCTTCTCGCGCTCGCGCTCCGCCTCCTCGCACCCAGGGCATTTCGTCCAGAACTCTGCCCCGCTCGGCGTGCGGAAAAGCTGCGTCGTGTACGCGCCGTGCGTTTCGCAAACGGCCTGACGCTCATCCTGTGCGCCGAGCTTGGAAAGAAGCCTGCCCAACTGCTCCATCAGAACCTCCCATCTGGATCGATGCCACGGCTGTAGTCGATTTTGTCGTATCCACCGTGAGGGGATGCGCGGCGCTTCGAATCATCAACTCGCGGCGCCCTGTCCTGAGCGCGAGAAAGCCAGTTCGTCAGGAACCGCAAGTAGTCGGACTTCCTGTTCTTCGGATTGGCAAGGAGCCAAGCCTCTGCCCTAGAAATCTCCTGATTGACATCAATGGCTGGGTAAGCCTTGGCCCACTTGGCGATCACCTCATCGGGGATGTTTTCAATCTCACCAGTGCTAGGGTTGAACGTCGGCTTCGCAACCTTTGCTTTTCTATTATTACTTCTTTCTGGATATTCCTCTGATGGTTCATGCGCGGCCAAAGCTTGGCCGCTAGGCTCAGCGTCATTTGGCCGGTGGTCAGATTGGCCAGTGGTCAATTTGGCCGGTAGGTTACCCATGCACAGGTACACCCCGTCTGACGTGCGCGCACCATCTTCACGATGACGACGAACGCGTCTGATAATCCCCATGCTTTCAAGCTGGTCGAGGTAGCGGCGAATGGAGCGCTCGCCGCATTCCGTGATCTCAGCCAGGGTCTTTTGCGATGGGAAGCAATAACCCTCATCATCAGCGAAGTTTGCAAGGGTCAGGAGAACCAGCTTGATTGCCGGTGACCCGGTCTTGACCTTTGAAGCCCAAGCGGTCGCTGCCCAGCTCATGCGCAGCCCTCCAGGAGCTCCAGCATGTTCAGCTGGCGGCAATCGCCGTAGTCGCGCAGACCGAAGTCGGGAATGGTTTTAAGGGTTTCTCGGCAGTCACCGAGAAGAAGAGCAAAGGCATTATCGTTCAACTTTATCACCCCGCCCATCGGGAGAGGGGCTTTGCAACCCCGCGCAAATTCGAGGTGCTGGGCCTTACGGCGTCAGCCGCCCCTCCCGATGAGCATTTGCGTTGACAAACACCCGCCTTATTGCTGTTCAGCGGTGCCCGGATGCCTGCCTTGGCAAGTTGGCGCCATCCTGGCGCCGTTCGTCCCTGCGCCGTCCTGCTCCGTTCGCAAGGCCCAGGAGTGTGCTGCTTGCGTGCCCGCCAATCAGTGCGAAGCGGCGCAGTTTGGCATTCCTGCTGATTCGATTATAGCCCAGAACCGATGGTTAGCAAATCGAACCACTGAAAGCGCGCTAAGTCGGCATCAGACAGGTGTACGACCAGCCGCCCGCCTTGTATCGGATTGGCTCTGACAATGGCCAGGAGGTCGATATTGCCGTCATCGGCGATCAGGCCAGAGTGCTGCAGGGCATCGAAGACTCCCTTGAGCACATTGTCCAAGTCACGGCGGCGCCGATCCGGCGGCTGGACGATGATGGTCAGCGCCAGGCGGCCATCCAAATGGATGCCACGGGCCTGCAGCAATACGGCCTCGGCAACGGCTTTCCGGTAGGCGCGGCCTTTCTCGCTGATGAGATGCCGGCCAGCAAGTTTGCCTTTGGTGGGGTGTCGCCAATAGTGATTGACGCTCGGCGGCCATGGCAGCGTGAGGCTAACGCCAGTCGCCATGCTCGCCCCGGTTGCCTTTCGCCCATTGGGCGGCGCAGTCGTTCTTGAGTCGGTTGTAAGCGTTGAGGCCACGTTTCTCCTTGACCTTTTCCAAGTAGTCGTAGGCGCCGGCTTGGCTCCGGACGCGCAAGCGCAGCACGGCGCGGACCTCGCACTGGTGCCTCCACTCCTCGCTGTTTGTGTCGATATCGTGCATGGTGTGGTGCTATGCGATGCGAAGCCATCCCTGGCGGAAGTAGTAGCGCATGGTGCGCTCAAAGCCGCGCCGCCAGTAGTCCAGGCGCTCCTCGCGGCTTAGCTTCTTGCCCTGGTCCAGTTCGGCGTGGCAGGCATGGCAGGCGGCGGCGTGATACACGTCATCCGCTTTGCGGCCCATGCTCTTTCCGTATTCGCTCCAGTTGGCGTGCGCCGGCTCGCAGCCGTGCGGCGAGTAGCCGATGCACACGCCATCAATCTGCACTTGGCATTCATGGACCCGGTGCGCCAGGTCGAGCAGTTTGCGGTTGCGGTAATTGCTCATGAGAAGGTGGAATACAGGGCTAGCGCCATAAGGGTAAGCACTGCGGCGAACCCAGACGCTATCAGGATGATTTCCCAAAACAGAAAACGGAGCCTCCCCAGACGCGACAATTCAGGCTTCTGCAAAGCAGGCTCGAAATTCACGCCTAGCGGCCCGCACTTTCCATGCCGCCGTTCCTCTTGGGCATCCTTGCTCGCGCCAGTAACAGGATCGAATGTCTTCGGATGGCGGCAGCGATGCGGATCAAAAGCGACCAAAAGGCCATGCCCTCTCCATTCATAATGTTTGCAGTTCACACAAAGTTTCGTCTCCATGCCCCTGTCATTCCTCATGTGTCGAACGTCAGCAATTGCTCTGCCGCTGCCTCGGCTTCATCCTCGCTGTCGAAGTGCTGCGACAGCACCAAGCGCCAGCAGGCGTTGAACAGCGCGCGGTAGAAGTTGGAAAACGTCGTTTCGTCCATGGACGCGAAGCGCCAGGACTTCGCCACCTTCTTCGGGCCGGCCGGCGTCAGCACCACGTCGAAGTATCCGGCCTCGACGGTGATGAACTCGCGGAATGCCTCGAAGCTCTTTTCAGCTTCCAGCGTCTGCCGTCGGCTGTTCAGGTGGCGCAGGAACTCCACGCACAGGTTGCGCACCGTCTCGCGCTCCAGGCCACGGGCGACGAGGAACTTGCCGAGCTGCCCGACCGTGGTTTTCTCCACGGTGGTAACGAAGTTGGCCGGCTCCCAGTAAGAAAACGCTAGCTGCAACAGCGCGAACGCCTTGCGGTGGAACCGGATGTTACGTGGCACCACCACATCGGCGGCCATCTCCCGGTCGGTCGGCAGCTTGTGAAGCGCGTCGATGCCTTGCTGATCAACCGGCACCAGAGCATTACCCTGGCGCCGGACGATGATGCGCTCAGCCATGGCTACTCCGCATTCCTGCCAGGGCCGTTCTTGTTGTGCCATTTCGTGTGGCAGGGCGGACATAGCCAGCGCACATCGAGTGGCTTGCCGTAGTCGTCATGGTGGCCATGGATGATGCCGGCAGAGCCGCACTCCTCGCAACGCTCCGGCTTCTTGAGCTTACCGTCACGAATCGCTTTTCTGAGCGCAGCATGCGCCGCTCGTTTTTGAGGGTTGCGCTCAAAGTACTTCTTCCTGGCCCGGCCCCGCGCTTCTCGCCCGGCCTCTGTCTGTGCATATTCCCGCCTCGCCTTGACTCGATGGGGGAGATTGGAACGCGCCCTGTCGTACTCGCGGTAGTAATCAAGTCTTTGCTCTCTGTTCTTGCGAACGTCCGACTTTGTGCACTCCTTGCACTTGTTCAGGTGGCCATCCGCCATCCGGGCATGCCTATAGAACTCGCTCTTTGGCTTCTCTACGCCGCACTTGAAACACTTCTTCACTGATGCCGCTCCAAGCTGGAGCAGCGTCCATGCCGCAGATGTTCATCCTTGAGCCAAGTTCATCAGAACGGAATCGAGTTAAGGTCGTCGTCGAATCCGTCCATGGAGTGCGACTGGCTCTCACCATGAGCCGGCGCGCTGTTCTGCTGGGCGTCATCCCTGCGGCCGTCCAGCATCTGCATCTCGGTGGCCACAATCTCCGTGGTGTAGCGGTCCTGGCCGTTCTTGTCCTGCCACTTCCGGGTGCGCAGGCTGCCTTCGATGTAGACCTTCGAGCCCTTGCGCAGATACTCGCCGGCAATCTCGGCCAAGCGGTTGAAGAACACGACGTTATGCCACTCGGTCCGCTCCTGGGTCTCGCCGGTCTGCTTGTCGCGCCAAGTCTCGCTGGTCGCCAGCGTAACGTTCGCCACCGCACCGCCGGACGGCATGTGCCGCACTTCCGGATCTTTCCCCAGGTTGCCGACCAGGATCACTTTGTTGACGCCACGCTTTGCCATGCTCCCTCCAGTTGAATCGGGCCTATGTCGCCCGCATGGTCTTAAAATCTAACCATCGATGCAAGTTCTCTGTTTGCGATCCGAGCCAACCTGGATTATCTGGGAAGGAGAGGGAACTCCTGATGGCCGTGAACCGAAAGTTCTTCGAGAACCTGATGGCCGAAAAGCGCCTGTCTTTACGGGCGTTGGCGGCCAAGATGAATATGACGCACTCGCAGCTGTCGCTGACATTCAGCGGCGACCGGCGCATGCAGCTCAGCGAGGCGGCTCAGCTCGCCCAGATATTCGGCGTGTCGCTGGAGCAGGTGGCCGCTGCGGCCGGCGTCGCCGCCGCCACCAAGACCGGACAACGAACCAATGTCATTGGCGCCTTACGGGGCAATGGCACCGTCACCCTGAACAATGGTGACGCCATCGAACGGGTGGCGGTGCCTGATTCGATCAACGGGCCGGTCGAGGCGATCCAGGCGCGCACGGCTGACAGTCATTTGGCCTGGATGGATGGCTGGCTGTTCTTCATCCGGGCAGGCGCACAGCCGCCGACCGCTGGCCTGCTGGGGCAGCTCTGCTACGTCAAGATCAAGAAGGGGCCGGCCGTGCTCGCCACCGTCCGCCGTGGCTACGTGGAGGGCGAATATGCCCTGTCCGGCCCATACACCTGCGAGCGAGCAGCGCTGGAATCCGTCAGCCCCGTTCTATTGATCAAACCATAGCCAGCTAAAGCTGGTTGCCTTTTAGGATCAGTGGGCCCATAATAGAACCACCCCCCTAGCAATGGAGGTGATGGGATGGAACGGGTTACTTTGATTCCGGCCAACGAAGCAGACTGGTTGGCCATGCGAGGGCAGGATGTGACCAGCACCGAGGTTGCGGCTCTGTTCGGCGCTTCTCCGTATCTGACTGAGTTTGAGCTTTACCACCGCAAGATCGGCGCGCTGTCCTCGGAGATCGAGGAGAACGAGCGCATGCGCTGGGGTAAGCGGCTGGAGGCCGCTATTGCCGAAGGTGTCGCCGAAGACCTTGGTCTGATCGTCGAACCGTTCAAGACGTACATGCGCATCCCCGAGCTGCGCATGGGCTCCAGCTTTGACTACAAGATTGTCGGGCTGCGCGAGGGTTGGTCTGGTGATGAAACCTTCCGCGACCTGTTCCGCGTTCACGGCCCCGGCATCATGGAGGTCAAGAACGTCGATGGGCTGGCGTTCCGGCGCGGCTGGCTGGACGGCACCGAGATCGAGGCGCCGCTTCACATCGAGCTACAGGCGCAGCATCAGATGGAGGTTGCTGGCCTGCAGTGGTGCGTGATCGCCCCGCTAATCGGCGGCAATACGCCTAAGCCGTTCGCGCGTATCCGCGATGAGGCGGTGGCCGAAGCGGTGCGCAAGAAGGTTGCCGAGTTCTGGCAGCGCGTGGACCAGGGCGTCGCGCCCGATCCGGACTTCCTCAAGGACGCCAGCGCCATCGGCAAGCTCTACGGCAACGACGACGGCACCGAGGTTGACATGAGCGATAACGCCTATCTTGCCGTGCTCTGCGACGAGTACCAGCAGGCCAGCAAGGAGGAGCGGGCAGCGGCTGACCGCAAGCGGGCGCTCAAGGCGGAAATCCTCACCCTGATCGGTCCGCATGCCAAGGTAAAGGTTGGTGACTTCTCCATCAGCGCCAAGGCGATTGCCGACAACCCCGGCAAGCTGGTGACGCCGGAGATGGTCGGCACCTACATTGGCGGCCGCAAGGGCTATCGGGATATACGCATCAGCGCCAAGAAGCCGGTTGCCGCATAGCACTACACCACACCAAACAGCACAGGATTGCACCATGTCCATACAGCTCACAGTCAACGAGTTCCGGAGCCAGCTTACTGGCAGCATGCGTGGCGAGATCGCCAAGCAGCTCCCCAAGGGCATTGACCCGGATCGCTTCATCCGGACGGCCATCACGGTCATCCAGATGCGCCCCGAATTGCTGGAGGCGAATAAGACCAGCTTGTTCGGCGCGCTGATGCAGGCGGCCAAGGATGGCCTGCTGCCGGACGACCGGGAAGCGACCATCCAAATCTACAACACCAAGGTGAAGCAGAATGGCCGCGAAGTCTGGGTGAAGATGGCCCAGTACATGCCCATGGTGGGCGGCCTGCTGCGCAAGATGTACGAGGCCGGCTGCACCTACGTGGACGCTGCAGCCGTGTACGAGGCCGATCACTTCCGCTTCAAGCGCGGCGATGACCCCGGTATCGAGCATGAGCCCAACCTGACGGCCGATGACCCCGGCCCGGTGATCGCTGCCTACGCCATCGTCAAGCTGGCGAACGGCGAGGTGAAGCGCGAGGTCATGCCACGGCGCGACATCGAAAAGGTCCGCCGCGCAAGCAAGGCGCCGGACGGCCCGGGCTGGTCGAACTGGTATGACCAGTTCGCCATCAAGGCCGTGCTCAAGCGGATCTACAAGCAGCTGCCGCACAAGTCGTCGGATCTGGACCGCCTGATCGAGCACGACAACGAAGCCATGGGCTTCGGCTCGCTGGAGGTGTTCAGCGCCGACAACGACACAGAGCCCAAGGCGCTGCCCGACAAGTCCAAGCGGCCGTCGCGGCTCAATCAGATCATCCAGCAGGCTGGTGTGAGTGACGAACCGGCCAAACAGAGCGAGCCGGAAGGCACCGACCAGCTGGAGATGGAGCAGGTTTAATCACTGACGGGCCGGTCCAGCGCCGGCCCTTTTGCTGAGGTCATCATGAGCGGACATATCATCGAGTCACCAAACCTTCTCACCACCGACGAGCTGGCCAAGCGCTGGGGCGTGACGCCGCTCACGGTATCGAACTGGGAGAAGGCCGGTATCATCCCGCCGTCGCTGCGCATCAGCCGGCGCAAGTATTACCGCGTGGCCGACATCGAAGCCTATGAGCTCGGCCAGCGCGAGCGTTCGCGCAAGCTGTGCATCAAGCGGCTGACCGACACCGCCAAACTGCCGACGCGGGGGACGGCCGGCGCCGCCGGCCTGGACCTGTACGCTGATTGCGACCTCCTGCTGACGCCTGGCTTCTGGTCGCCGGTATCCACCGGCATCGCGGCCGCCATTCCGGATGGCTACGTCGGCTTGATCCGGCCGCGCTCTGGCCTGGCCGTGCAGCACGGAATTGATGTGCTCGCCGGAGTAATCGACAGCGACTATCGCGGCGAGATCAAGGCCGTGCTCATCAACCACGGCCCGGAGAGCTTTCGTATCCACCCAGGTGACCGAATCGCCCAGCTGCTGATTCAGCCGGTGGCGATGTTCGAGCCGGTCGAGGCCAAGAGTCTCCCGGACACAGAGCGCGGCGAAGGCGGCTTCGGGCATACGGGGCGGTAAGAGCATGTCTGCAAACAAGGCAATGATGCGCGAGAAGATCAGCAAGAAGCTGCGCGATGCGTACCGCGAAGGCCGGCGCAGCAACGCGGTTTACATCGAACTGGACGGCGAGCGGGTGACACTGGCCGAAGCGTCACGGAGGCGGGGCCTGACGCTTTCGTGTATTTACCAGCGCTATCGGGCTGGCGATCGTGGGCAGCGGCTGCTGAGGCCGCAGGAGAAGCGCTATCGTCGGCCAAAAACCTACAACCTGGAGTTGTCGATGCGCGATTGGGAGATCGTTCTAGACCACGCAAAGCGGGTCAGCATCGACGCCGCAGCAATCCGCTACGGCGTCCCCTATGGGGCGATCACCGCCATGCTGCGCGGCGAGTGGGAGCGCGTCTCATGAAACCGCACTGCTATAACAGGCCTGAATTCAAGCAGGGATTTTGGGCGAGGGACGGCTACCGCGGGCTCAAGCCCAAGTGGCGCTGGGTGCCGTTTCGGATGACCACTGAGTGCATGGCATGGGCGGCGCCGGAGGGCGGCAAGTCCGGCCCGGAAACGATGGGATGGGATTGCAGTGGATGCCGGCATGACCCGAGAGGATGAGCAGGAGCGCGAGCAATGCTGAACACCAAGCTGCGGAACATCGTGGCCCGCATCGAGGCCGAGGAAGGCGAGTCTATACGCGACATTCTGGCCCACTACGCGGAACAGCGGTACTCTCGCCGCTTCGTCGCCGGCCTGCTCGGCACGACATGGCATACGGTCAAGAAGCTAGCCGACTACTATGGGGTTGAGTTCATCACCGACCGTAAGGGGCTGAACGGCGCCTATCCGACCGGCCGCGAGTTCGCCCCTGTGCTTGCCGCCGCCCAAGCGTGGCAGCGCGAGCACTACGGCATCGAGTTCGGTGGGCGAAAGCAGATGCTGCACGAGTGGGCGGCCGAGCTTGACCTGCACCCGGAGACGCTACGCAACCGCATCAAGCGGTGGGGCGTGGAGAAGGCGCTGACGACGCCGCCGCTGATGCGTGGCAATCGCTGCGGCAGTGGCAAGGCCCCGGCTGCGGATCACGTCTGGCGCCACTTTGATTTTCGGCGGAAATCGGCATGAGGACCAAAGGAGCTGAGCCATGACCGATATCATCGATACCAGCGGGACCGTTGTGCACAGCGTCGCCGAGCGACCTGCTCGCCGCCCTGGCCGAGGACTCCGGCCGGCAGCACAGAAGAGCGGCGATGCGTAAGCGCAACGGGTGGTGCATCTGGTCGCCATGGAGCGGCTACCTGAGCTCGACGTTCGCGGGTACTCGCACCGAGTGCATCAAGTTGTTCGAGCGCGACAACAACTCGCCCTGGCGACGCTATCGCGAGCAGGGCTTCGAGTGCAGGCCGGTGCTGTTCGTGGATGCGCGGAATGAGAGCGGCGATGCGTGACGACAAGCTGATAGAGGCGATGGGGTACGAGTTGACATCCTCCCCGCCCTGAAGGGCGGGGGGGGGGGTCAAAGGCGCAGCTACGGATGCTGCCCAGTCTTGATCAGGTACAGCTCGAACAGCCCCGGCATCATGGCGGCAACGCCGCGCTCCCAATCCTGCCATGTGCGGCGTGCGACACCCACCGTATGGGCGGCTTGCTCTTGGGTGTGGCCGGCTTTGACGCGCGCCTCTCGGATCTCCGATGGCTCTACAACCCTTTGTTCCATAAGCAAATCCTCGGCATAATGACTAGCAGTGGATGATGGCTTCTAGCATGCCGAACAGCACGAACATGCCGACGATGCAGGCCACCAGGGCGATGCAGGCCAAGCCCGCCTCCCACCACGTTTCTTCCCGCTCGCTCACAATTTTGCGCTTCATGGTTTCCTCCGGTCGGTGTCAAATGATGCGGTGCTGTGCCTAGCGGAACAGCACGCGCTCCATATCATCGAGGTTGATCTGAACCCTGCGCCCCTCGTAGTGCAGAGTCGCCCAGCCCCGGTAATTCTTGATTCGGCGCCCTTCCCAGGTGCCTTGGTTGTGAATGCGGCGAAAGAGGCGACGGCCCGGTGCCAGTGCGTACCAGCCGCGCGCAAACTCGCGGGCATCAGCAGGGATGGGCTCGATAGTGCGCCTTGTTCTCCGGTTGCTCATGTCTCCCTCCGTTATTGTTGCAGACGGCCACCAGTATACGGACTCTGTGCTGGTTGGGTAATCGAAAATCTCAATTGGATTCGGTTAGCCAATCGGAACAATCAATTAAAACCGCAGTACGGAGCACGTACAATTGGTGCCGAGAGTAGGCCGGATGGTCCGGCTACGGAGGGAGGCGGCAATGAAGAAAGAAGCGAAGATCGAAATCAAGTGCTGGCGCAGTGGTCGTGTGCTGTTCGCGCACGAAGCCGAGAACAACACTATGCGCCTGACGGTTGAGGCTGCCGTTAAGGCCGGTGTGGACCTGGCCTGGGCGGACTTAGACGGCGTGGACCTGACCGGCGCGAACTTGGCCGGGGCAAAGCTAGCCCACGCGAACCTGGACGAAGCGAACCTGGCCGGGGCGCGCCTGTACGGCGCGGACCTGACCGACGCAAACCTAGAGTGCGCGAATCTGACCGGAGCCAGTCTGGACGACACAAACCTGGCCGGAGCAAGCCTAGCCTGGGCGGATCTAACTGGGGCGAACCTGGTTGGTGCTAACCTGGGTGGGGCGAGCCTGGCCATAGCGAACCTGGCCAGAGCTATCCTGGCCCGCGCAAACTTGGCCCGCGCGAATCTCACCGATGCGGGCCTGGCCCGCGCAAATCTAGCTCGCGCGGACCTGGCCGGTGCGAATCTGTCTGGCGCGTATTTGGCCGGCGCGTATCTAGACGGCGTTAACCTGAGCGAAGCGGACCTAGCCCGCGCGAACCTGAGTGGGGTGAGCCTGGGTGGGGCGACCCTGACCGAAGCGAACCTGGCCAGTACGTACCTGGCCCGCGCGAACCTGGTTGGAGTAAACCTGGTCGGAGCGAATCTGAACGGTGCGTACCTGGCCGGGGCGAATCTAGCCCGATCGTACCTGATCGAAGCGAGCCTGGCCGGAGCGTACCTAGACGGCGCGGGCTTGGCCTGCGCGGACCTGGCCGGCGCGAACCTGGCCTGCGCGGACCTGGCCGGCGCGAACCTGGGCGAAGCGAACCTGGCCGGGGCGGACTTGACCTGGGCGAACCTGGACGGAGCGAGCCTGGACGGCGGCGAAAAACTCACCGGCCGCCGCCCAATCCTCCAGGTCGGCCCAATCGGATCAGCCTCGCGCTATCTCATTGCCTACCTCACTGATCGGGGCCTTCGCCTGCGCTCCGGTTGTTTCTTCGGCTCGCGCGAGCAGTTCGAGGCAAAGCTGGCCGACACCCACGGCGACAACGCGCACGCCGCGGAATACCGCACGGCGCTGGCGCTTATTGAGGCGCACGAACGGCTGTGGATGCCAGATGAAGAGGCGAGCAACGCCGCCATCGCTAAAACCATCGGCCAAGAGGGCGAGCAATGAGAGAGAACGTGTTTATCTGCGACTTGTGCCATGCGCGGGTGAAGGAGACGAGATGGGAGCATCGAGCTGTCGGCCTGTACCTGAACGTCTACCTCCCGAGCGGAAACCCGATGGGCGCGGTGAGCACGAACGGAAATTGGCAGAGTTCGGTAATCGAATACGAAGAAGTTTGTAACGACTGCCGCGAAGCTGTTGCTGAACACATAGCAGCAGCCGTGAAGTCACGGCTGGTACTGGCGGAGCGTGACGCGCAGCAGGTAGAGATCAAGCGGCTGCACGGACAGTTGCGCCTCGCGCAGCGCGAGGCCGCACCTGCTGTGCAGGTGGAGCCGGTGGCGTACATCCGTCAGGAGGATTTTGAATTTATCCTGGCAGATGACAAGAGCGAACCATACGGAACACGTCAGGCCCCAGTGTTCTCGCGCAAGGACTGTAGAGCTCCCGTCCCGCTGTATGCCTCACCGCAACCGCCCGCGCAGGACGTATCGGCACTTGTGGAGGCGCTGGAAGATATCCGGAGCCGAAGCTCGATTGATTTGGCGATGAACCCCAATCCGTTCACGCTCACCGCCATGCTGGGCAACATACACCAGATCGCCGACGCTGCGCTGTCGAAGGGGAACAGCAATGACTGACCGTTACGAGGAAATCCGCAAGGCGCTGGAGATGGGACCGACGCCGGGGCCGTGGGAAGCATCTTACGACAAAGGTT